>JADMIO011319483.1_pt1 | contig 115318 bp, 93 predicted proteins | sample 8958161 | NCBI WGS metagenome assembly JADMIO01 (sample SAMN16585339, study PRJNA669376) | soil metagenome | isolation source: Crop rotation soil | place: USA: Cullars Rotation, Alabama | collected 2011 | reverse complement strand
CGCGACTTCAAGTCACGTGAATTCCAAGCTTCGGATCCCACTGTGCTGGAAAGAATCGATAGTTCTACCGTTGACACTGACGGTTTCGGGAATCTTCTGAGCCGACTGGCGTTCAAACCATTCTCTTCTCCGCAGAAGACCATTGAGCCTCGCGAGAAAGATCTCAAGATCGAACGGTTTCGGAAGGTAGTCGTCCGCACCTGACTCGAATCCGAGTAGAACGTCTTCCGGCCTGCCGCGAGCCGTCAGCATGAGTATCGGTGTGAAATCTTCCTTGTCGCGAAGTTGACGAGCAACCTCAAAACCATCGATGCCTGGCAACATGATGTCGAGCACCAGCGCGTTAAAGTCTTGCTGTGATATTTCATCAAGGGCGGCTTCACCCGTGGCAGCGATGACAGCTTCATAACCTTCGGCCTCGAGATTGAACTTGAGTCCGTCAGCAAGATGCTCTTCGTCTTCTACGATGAGAATTCTCATTTTCTGTCTACACTCTCGGCAGTTGAACCCAAAACGTGCTGCCCTTTCCTTCGCCTTTGCTCTCGGCCCCGACACGACCGCCATGACGCACGATTATGGACTGAACGATCGCGAGGCCGAGACCTGTTCCTTTTGGGCCCGTAGATTTTGACACCCGGTAAAACCTCTTGAAGATGCGTTTTAGATCGGCAGGCGCAATACCTACTCCGCTGTCTTTGATGTAAATGTCCGCCTTATTCATTGCCGACGATTTCACGCGCATGGAGATCTTTGGGTCGCCGACAGAATATTTAATTGCGTTATCGAGCAAGTTTGTGAACGCAGTTTGGAGTTCATCTCTATCGCCAACGATCTTGATCTCACTCGAGGGAGTCGAATATCTAACCGCACCATCGTTGAGGTTATATCGCGTCTTGACGAGCTCGATCGTTTCCTCTAGAAAGCCGTTCAGATCGATTTCATCGAAGCGTGTTCCGCGATTCTTTTCACTGGTACGGCCTGCTTGCAGGACTTGTTCGACAGTGCCCAGCAGCCGGTTACTATCCGCCAGCATGCGCTCGTAGAATTCGCGGCGTCGCTCCTCTGGCAGCTCCCGCGCTTTTAGCGTTTCGAGGTAAAGCTTAATGGATGCGATCGGGGTCTTTAGCTCGTGCGTGACGGCATTAATAAAAGCATCGTGTTGTTCATTTCGGCGGATCTCGCGAAAAAGAAAGATCGTATTTAGTACCAGCCCAGTGATAATCACGGCGAAGAAAATCATGCCAAGAATTAGCAGTACGACTTCGCGTAGATTTAGGAGGATCCAGCCGACATTTAGCGCAACGGCAAGACCGATCAGGCATATGCCGAGAACGAGGAAAAAGATCGCCGATTTGCGCCGACGCATAGCTTAAGAATGTACAATGCCGAAAGGAAAATGGACAATGAAGGCCCGTTGCCCTCATTGTCCATTCATTGCGTTTCATCGATCTAACGGCTACGCCGCTTTACGCATGATCTTTTCCTCTTCCGCTTCGAGGTCGAGAGCATAAACATCTTTGATGATGCCGAGCATTTCTAGAGCGCGAATCTGTATCCAGTTTGGATCGATCTCGCGCCACGTCAGTCCGTGTCTGGCCGAACGCGGATAAGCGTGGTGATTATTATGCCAGCCCTCGCCAAACGTGATCGCCGCGATAAAGCCGTTATTTCGCGAGTCGTCACGCGTCTCAAATCGACGCTTGCCCCACAGATGTGTGGCGCTGTTTACAAGCCAGGTCGAGTGCCAGCCGACGACCGTCCGCAGAAAAATACCCCACAGCATCATCGGCCAGCCGCCGATAGCAACTAACAGCGCGCCGACGATAATAGGCGTGAAGTAATAATATTTTTCGAGAAATACCAAAACCGGATCGCGAAGCAGATCTGGCGAGTACCGCTGAACCGTCGCCGCAGGCTGCACCTGAGCTGTACCCCGAAAGATCCAGCCGATGTGTGCCCAATACGTTCCGTTTCGCGGGCTGTGTGGATCGCGATCGGTCTCGGTAAATCCGTGATGGACGCGGTGAGTGGTAACCCACGCGATCGGGCCGGACTGCAGGGCGAGCGTTCCGCACAATGCGAGAAAACGTTCCAGCCATTTTGGAGCTTTGAATCCGCGATGCGTCAAAAGTCGATGGTAGCCAAGTCCGATCCCCCAACTGCCGGCGATCCAAATCGTGATCAGAAGGGCGGCAAGATTTTGCCAGCTAAAATAAAAAAGCGATACTGCTGCAAAAATATGGAAAACGGCGACAAAAAAGATCGTGTTCCAGTTAGTACGGGTTGTGGCGGGTATTTCGAAATCGATGATGTTCTGCACTAAATATCTGTCCTTCTATAAACGATTAGCGGATGAGACATCCGCCATATTTCTACCTTAACAGTTGGCATCACCTGTCCGTGTAAGAGTTTTGTAAGCATTGTCGTTCGTTGAATTAACAGCAAGTAATAACTAAAGTAACAGCAGGTCACCTGCCGCAATCCATGGCAAAAAAGAGCAGTTTTCAGACGCTTATCGAGTATGCCGCCGTGTGGATCGTCTTTAGTTCGCTCGGTGCCTTGCCGCGCTCGGCAGCGTTGCTCATTTGCCGAATGATCAGCCGCGTGGCTTACCACGCACTAGGTTCATTGCGGCGAACTGGTATGCGGAGCCTTGAGATCGCATTTCCGGAAAAAAGCATTTCAGAGAAAGCCGAGATCTTAAAAGGTACATATGAGAGCCTAGGCCGCGTTATGGCCGAAACTAGTCATTTTCCAAAGATGTCGCCTGCAGACGTCGAAAAGATCTTTGAATTAGACCTTTCCGAAGAGGCTCGCGAACTGTACCACCGAAACAAAGAAGGCCGCGGCGTGCTGATCACAACCGGCCATCTGGGCAATTGGGAGCTGCTGGTATTTGGCTTTGCCGCGCTACATGAGCCGATCAGCTATCTTGCACGTGCTCTGGACAATCCTCTGATCGAGGCGATGACGCTTCGCATCCGAACTCGGTTTGGGAATCGGCCGATCAACAAAACAAATTCTGCGATGCTAGCCGTCAAGATACTCCGCGAGGGAGGCATCCTCGGCGCATTATCTGATGTGAATGCACATCCAAAGGAAGGCGTGTTCGTCCCATTTTTTGGTGTCGATGCGTGTACGATCAGCGGACCAGCTTTGATGGCGATACGCGCAAACGCAGCAATATTTCCGGCTTTTTGTATCTGGGACCGAGCTAAAAAGAAATATCGATTTATTTGTGGAAACGTTATCGAGCCTTCAAACACCGGCGACCGAAAAGCCGATATTGTCACGACTACGGCTGCGTATACGGCAGAGATAGAACGGCTCATCAGGCTTTTTCCCGACCAATGGCTTTGGATACATAAACGCTGGAAGACGCGGCCGCCTGGCGAAAAAGGTTTATATTGATGTCGCGACGAAAGGAGAACTTATGAAGAAAACGTTTGCCCTTTTTATTTGCGCGGTGTTTTTCGCTGGCTGCACAACCCAGCAGGCATCGACGTCAGGCGATCTTGCTGCCGGACAATGGATCGATCTGTCGCATGATTTTTCAGATCAGACGATCTACTGGGTCAATGCCGATCCATTTAAACGCGAAGGAACGCAAGGCATGACGCCGAACGGTTTTTATTACGCTCAGGGCAACTATGCGGCAGCCGAACACGGCGGAACTCATATCGACGCACCGATCCATTTTGCCGAGGGTAAAAAAACTGTCGATCAACTAACGCCCACGGACCTCATCGGACCGGCAGTAAAGATCGATGTATCGGACAAGGCGGCTTCAAACCGCGACTATCTGATCTCCGTCGCTGATTTCGAAAATTGGGAAAAGACCAATGGCCGCATACCCGACGGCTCGATGGTCCTGCTGCAAACCGGCTTCGCAAAGTATTGGCCCGACAAGAAGCAATATCTCGGCACCGACCAGCACGGCGAGGCAGCGGCGAAAGACCTTCATTTCCCTGGCCTCGACCCCGACGCGGCAAAATGGCTGATCGACAATCGCAAGATCAAAGCTGTCGGCCTCGACACAGCAAGTATCGACTACGGCCAGTCATCCGAATTCAAAACGCACGTCACGCTGATGACTAACAACGTCCCCGCGTTTGAAAACCTTGCCGACCTCGACAAGCTGCCAGCGAAAGGCTTTCAGATCGTCGCTCTGCCGATGAAGATCAAAGGCGGTTCGGGTGCTCCGCTTAGAATTGTGGCGTTTCTAAATACTTAGCTGGAAACCTTGCGCGCCTGCGATTGAACCGCAGTGATCGCAACGGCGTCGACTATGTCTTCGGCTTTGCAGCCGCGCGAGAGGTCGTTGCAGGGCCTGTCAAGGCCTTGCAGGATCGGGCCGATAGCGGTGCCGCCTGTGAGGCGTTCCGTTAATTTGTACGCAATATTACCCGCATTGAGGTCGGGAAATATAAGGACGTTTGCGCGGCCCGCGACTTGTGAACCCGGGGCTTTGGATTCGCCAACCTTCGCCACCAACGCAGCATCAGCCTGTAGCTCGCCATCGATCGCAAGATCGGGCATCCGAACGCGGACCGTCTTTGTCGCTTCGACTACCTTGTCGATGAGTTTGTGCTTTGCGCTGCCTTTAGTTGAGAACGAGAGCATCGCAACACGCGGCTCTGCGTTTAGTAACGTTCGGCAAGAATCGGCAGAAGCTATAGCTATCTCAGCAAGTTCCGACACATCCGGATCGACGACCACGCCGCAGTCTGCGTAGATCATGGCTCCTTTTTCGCCGAAATTTTTATCGGGAACGACCATCAGAAAAAATGACGAGACTATTTTAAAACCCTGCCGGACGCCGATACATCTGATCGCTGCGGCCACGGTGTGAGCAGTGGTATTGGTCGCGCCGGCAACGGACCCGTCGGCCTTGCCGTCGCGAACCAGCAGATTACCGAAATATAGCGGATCTTTTACCGTTTGCTCGGCCTCTTCGAGCGTTACGCCCTTTGCACGTCGCAGCTGATGATAGATCTCGGCAAATGTCTTGAAATCGTTGGATTTTCGATGATCGAGGATGTTGACGCCATTTAGATTAGCGTCGGTTTCGGTCGCGAGCGAACGGACCTTTTCTTCATTCCCGATGATCGTGATCTTGGCAACGCGATCGCGTGCGCAAATCGCTGCGGCCTCGACGGTTCGCCGGTCTTCGCCCTCGGGTAGAACGATATGCTGAATGTCAGCTGCGGCGCGCTGACGAATTTGCTGAAGGATCATAAACGCTTCGACTCACTTCGGAATTTACCATACAACTAAACGGCGATAAACTTGCTCAAAGACGAGTGTTTTCTTACACTTTGGAAAACGCGGGAAATATGCCAGATAAAGTTGCGAAACGTTCGAAGAAATCCAAGCTTCAGCTTAAAGGCCGAATGGGAAGCTTTCTAATGTTTTTACCAAATCTGGTAAGACTGCTCGGCCGACTCCTTACCGACTCACGTGTGCCCACTGCCGAAAAGGCACTGTTCGTCGGCGCGATCATTTACGTTATCTCGCCCATAGATCTGATCCCGGATATTTTCCCGTTTATCGGACAAGTCGACGATATCTATCTCGTCGTACTTACTCTTGTCCGACTGATTAACCGCAGCAGCGAAGGCGTAGTACGCGAACATTGGTCCGGAGGCGGCGACATCGTCGCGTTGGTCGATTCGGTCGTGTCGATCGCGCCGTCCTTCCTGCCGAAACGTGTGAGGCGCGTACTCGAGACTCGGGTGGAGCTTGCTCCCGCAGGCCAGATCCTGAGCAATATCACCGATCGTAGACAGCCCGTCGTTGTAGAGGTTGCTGAAAGTCCCAAGCTCGAGGGAAAAGAGCCTAAACGCGACATCAAACTTTCCCCCGTTGGCTGATGGCCGGCGTGATTACACCTAAACGCATCTAAATCAAACAAACAAGGCGCGTTAAACAAATTCTTCTGGAGTTGTGGGCGTATTGCCTGTATACGTAGGCATAACCCGTACTCCAGATTTATTGGATTACCGCTGACGACTTTGGCTATAATTAAGCCTCAAGGCGAAAGTCGTTTTACCTTAATCTATGTTTGAACGATATACCGAACGTTCCCGACGTGTCATATTTTTCGCCCGCTACGAAGCGCTGCAATATGGCTCGCCCGTGATCTCACCCGAACACGTTCTTCTCGGCTTGCTGCGTGAGGACAAGGCATTGTGCGCGAGATATTTTCCGTACATGCCGACTATTTCGCCGGACAAAATACGCCGCGATATCGAAGAAAGGATCGTCGTTCGCGACCGCATGCCGCAGTCCTCAGAGCTGCATCTGTCGGCTGACACCAAGCGCGTCCTCGTTATCGCGAATGAAGAAAGTCGGCTGCTCAAGCAGCGCACAGTCGCCCCTGAGCACATTTTGCTCGGTATTATCAGGCATTCGACATCTGTCGCGGCTGAGATATTGGCTGGATTTGGTTTGCGGCCACAAGACGTACGCGACCAGTTGATGCGTAGAGGAAACGGCGTAACAGGTGCGGACCTCTTCACTCCGGCTACGCGTTCCGGTCAGGAAGAAAGCAAAACCCCGAGTCTTGCGGAGTACACCCGCGACCTAACTTCATCTGCCGCTGAAGGAAAGCTCGACCCAGTGATCGGCCGCAAAAATGAGATCGAACGCCTTATTGAGATCCTTTGCCGCCGGACCAAAAACAGTCCCGTACTGATTGGCGAAGCCGGCGTGGGTAAAACCGCGATCGTCGAGGGCCTGGCTCAACGTATCGTCGATAAGAAAGTGCCGACGTTTCTCGAGAATAAACGTATCCTCTCACTGGATCTGTCAGCGGTCGTAGCAGGTACGAAATTTCGCGGTCAGTTCGAAGAACGGCTTAAGAAGATAATCACCGAGCTTCGTGAGAACGAGGATTGCATCGTCTTTATCGACGAGCTGCACACCTTGGTCGGAGCCGGATCCGCAGAAGGAACGCTCGATGCAGCAAACATTCTCAAACCCGCTCTTTCGCGTGGCGAGATACAGGTCATCGGAGCGACGACGCCAAATGAATATCGCAAATCGATCGAGAAGGACCGGGCACTCGAACGTCGCTTTCAGGCAGTAAAAGTCGCTCCGCCGAGCGAAGAGGAAGCGATACAGATCATAAGCGGCATCGTAGAGCGTTACGAAGCGTTTCACCAGATCCGCTATTCCAAAGAGGCCGTCGAGGCTGCCGTATATCAGTCAAGTCGCTACATCACGGACCGATTTCTTCCTGACAAAGCGATCGACGTGTTAGACGAAGCAGGCGCCAGAGCCAAACTGCGTTTCGATAGCGAAAATGTTGGCGAACCGACATGGAAAGAGACAGTCGAGAACTGGAAACGTGTTGCAAGTGATGATCAGGTCGTAAACCTTGAGCTTGAAACGCTCGAAGATTCATTCTTTGCGGTCGAGGTTAGAAAAGCTGATGTCGACGAAGTGATCTCGCGGTGGACCGGCGTTCCCGTCAGTTCGATCAAAGAAGAAGAAGCCGCCAAACTACTGGCCATTGAGAACGAGCTTCAAAAACGCATAGTTTCGCAGCGGCCGTCGATCTCAGCTCTGGCTCGTGCGATCCGCCGCTCACGCGCCGGCTTGAAAAATCCGAACAAGCCTGTTGGCTCGTTCCTTTTCCTTGGCCCGACCGGCGTCGGTAAGACGGAAGTTGCTCGCACGCTGGCAGAATTTCTCTTTGGTTCCGAGCGGTCCCTAATCCGCTTTGACATGAGTGAATTCATGGAGAAGCATGCCGCCGCGAAATTTATCGGCTCACCTCCGGGATATGTCGGCCACGAAGAGGGCGGGCAGTTGACCGAAAAATTACGACGCTCGCCGTACTCGGTGGTCCTATTTGACGAAGTTGAAAAGGCCCATCCCGACCTTTTTAATGTGCTGCTGCAGGTATTTGAAGACGGTATTTTGACCGACGCTCAAGGACAGACCGTTGATTGCAAAAACGCCATCTTCATCATGACGTCGAACATCGGTGCGCGAGCGATCCAGAAACGCGGCAATCTCGGCTTTCAATCGGGAAGCGATGCTTCACGTGAAAAGCTTGAGGAGCAGGTGATGTCGCAGGTCCGCTCGACATTCGCACCTGAGTTTATCAATCGACTGGACGAGATAATCATCTTTGATGAACTGTCGGAGGTCGACCTCGCCCGGATCGTTGACCTGCAGGTTGCGCGTCTAAACCAGATCGTCGAGCATCGCGGCATCGTTGTTTCACTAACAGACGAAGCCCGTACGTGGCTGATCGAAAAGACCTGTGCCGACCGCTCATACGGAGCGCGTCCACTCAAGCGAGCTCTGCAGAAATACGTTGAAGACGAACTTTCCGAAGGCCTCATTCAAGGGGACATCACCGAGCAAAGCAGTGTCGAGGTCTATGTGGAAGGCGATCAGTTAAGGTTTCGAACCGTAAACGTTGAGGAGCTGCAGGCACAAGCGACCCAAAAGGCGTAGATTTTAACAGCTAAAGAGCAAAAAGCCGCTTCGCAACAAGCGGCTTTTTTTGTTTGTTTACCCTGAGCTACGGACGAACTGGAGTAGTGGGCGCGGCTGTCACCGCCGCCGGATTCTTAGCATTGTAGTCCGTGATGAACGCCTTCGTAACATCCAGGCCTTGATTCAATACCATCATCGTCCCATTAAACTTGGCCAGGTCAAGAACCATGTCGTAGCCTTTCGATCGAGCATAAGTCTCGACCGCTTTTGCGACCTCGACATTGAGCGGCTCGACGATCTGTTTGCTGTAACGCTGATATGCCTTCTGCCCATCTTCTTGTTTTCGCTTGATATCGCTCTCGAGTTGTTGAGCTTCGTCGATCTTAGCCTGAGTTACGGTGGGTCCGCCCTTCTGGATCTCTGCTGCCAAGGTGTTGTATCGCGTCTGCAAGCCAACGATCTCGTCGCGAAGTGGTTTTAGTCGCGCCTCGACCTGATTGAAGCCGTTTAGCAGTTTTTTAACGCCTGTAGTCGGATTAGCGAATTCATCGGTATCTATCACCGCGATCTTAACTGGCACTACGGCTGAGGGCGGAGCGGTTGTCTGCCCGTTTGCCCCAAATGCAAATACTGAAATAAATAGAATCGCAATTATCGGTATAGTAGATCTCATTTTCTTATCTCCTAAGGTGAACTGATGCGGTATAAGACTCTCGGATGGCTTCTTGCGGTTGCCTGAAGAGGAATGCCCGACCGTTTAATTGCCTAGAGTTTAGCTTACTTCGCTAAAGAACCAAAGCCTTTGTGCGCGGCCAGCCCGAGCCGCTTAAAGTTGAAAAAAACCCACGTAAGTCTTAAGATTTCTATTCCAGCTTGCGGAAACCGGCGGCCGCGAAGCTCGGACCTTAGGGGATGTAGCTCAGCTGGGAGAGCGCGGCGTTCGCAATGCCGAGGCCAGGAGTTCGATCCTCCTCATCTCCACCATTTTTTAAGGCGGCAGGCCATTTAGGTCTGCCCTTTTCATTTTGCCAGATCTGACTACCCAAACTGCGGCCGTGTTGCAGCCGCTAGGCTTATAACCAAGTGTTTCAGCCGTTACAGGTGTTTCAAAGTGTTTCGTAGCTGGCTAACTTCCCGGCCCAACGGCAGCCGGAGCTGATCTATTGATCAGATCGCTTCATTGACGCCTCGAGGCGATTAGCGAGATCGCGGCCGAGTTCGGTGTTTCGGGGCATCCGTCGAAGGATATTGATCACCTCTTCAAACCCGCGTTGCGCGTAATCGACATACCGCGGCGGCCGACCGGTCGGCAGATTCGGCTCGGCAAAACTCGATGAGCCATATACATCCAGGGCACGGTTGATCTCAGTTGCGTCCTGCCCGACCAGCAACTCTTGCAAACGGGCGAGCGTCTCATTGCGGCCCTTGAGGTACGCCGCGACGTCCTTTGATCTCCCGAGGCTGTCTTCGCCCCACGTCTTGCCGTCAGCGAACTGAACGAAATCGACCGAGACCGCGTGTTTGGGCGAAGAACCGTCGCGATTGTTCCACGGGGCCAGGCCCTGAACGCGGGCATCGCCGACGGTGAGACCTTTCTGGCCGAGGATCACAACCTGGTTGTATCCGTACGGTTCGACATCCACCCGCAAAACATATGCTGCAACGGTTGAGCTGCTGTCATTGCGAACCTTGAGCGGAGCGCCGGGCATGCGTCCCTTTAATGCGTCATCGACCGTTAGATGTATCGGGCTGTCGGGCTGATCTCGTATCTCCACGTCGGCCGGCGGAGGCAGCGGAATAGAAACGCCCATGGTGGCGGTTGCCGACCCGATTCGCGGACCCGGAGCCGGCGATGCCTGCGGAGCGGGTCGCTGCGGAGCAGGTGGCTGCTGGCCGAAAACACTCGAGGAAAACGCGACAAAGCAAAGGCAACTGAGGATGAATATAGTCTTTCTCATATGGTCGACCTGAGATCGCTCTGATGGCCTGCGATACTAATTCTGACTCGCATTGATAGATGAATCAACCTCGAGTTTAGCTGCCTCGGCGATGGCCCGGCACCGTTGATCTCGCTGACGAGCCAAAACCACCCTGTGCTAGAATCTGCTCACTCTTTGAACGCGTTCACTATGCCAAACTTGCGTGATTCTGCACTAATGTTATCGATCCTGCTCATGGGGATTTTGCTTGGCGGGATAGTTTATTCTCACATCGTTTATTTTCCGCCGTACCTGTCGGACCTGCCGGCGTCGTCGGTTTTGGTCAACGGCCCCTACGCTCTGCACGAAGAATATTTTTGGCTGACGATACATCCCGTCGCAATACTCTCGCTGATCGTGTCGCTTGCCGTAAATTGGAAAGACGCCGCACGCCGGAAACTGATCGCAATTCCCCTCGCTGCCTACGTGCTTGCGCTAGTAGCAACAACGTTGTATTTCGTTCCCGAGCTTCAAAATTTTTCGCGCAGTGCGACGATGAACGTGTCAGCCGAGGAGTGGTACGCCCGCGGCCAACGTTGGCAGCATATGAGTTGGATTCGGGGAACGATATTGACGCTCAGCTATCTCCCGCTCCTCGCGGCCCTGCGTGGGACGGATACCGCTTCCCGGGTACCATCTTCACCATAACAATAAATGGTTATTGACATTCGATAAATATTTATCTACTCTCGATTCGTTATGAAACGAGGTCCGACCATATTTTTGCAGATCGTGCTGGCTCTTTTCGGAATGCTGGTGCTTTTTCTGCTGCTTTTGGAACCGCAGACCGAGGGCAGGAATGTGAATGCCACGCAATTTGAGATCTATTTCAAAGATCCATTTCTCGCGTACATCTATCTGGCGTTTGTCCCGTTTTTCATTGGGCTGTATCAGTTGATCAAGCTGCTCGGGTTTGCGCGGCGGGATGAAATGTTTTCAGAGCGTGCGGTGCGGTCGATGCGAATGATCAAATTTTGCGCGATCGCGACGGCCATGTTTTTTCTCGGTGCCGAAGCGTACATCTTTGTTTTTGTCCGCGGGACCGATGACGTCGCGGGCGGAGTAATGATGGGCGCCTTTTTTATTCTTGTCTCAGCCGTTGTTGCGACGGCTGCCGCGGTGTTTGAGCGGATCCTGCGAAACGGTGCGGACCTTAAGACCGAAAACGACCTCACAATCTAGATCAATATGGCGATCATCATAAACATCGACGTCATGTTGGCAAAGCGCAAAATGAGCGTCACCGAGCTCGCCGAGCGCGTCGGCATCACAATGGCAAATATTTCCGTGCTAAAAAACGGAAAAGTAAAGGCTATCCGCCTATCGACACTCGAAGCGATCTGCAAAGCCCTCGACTGCCAGCCGGGAGATATTTTGGAATATAAGGAGTAGCAGGAAATTGTGGTTAGTCGGCGGGAGGCCAGTCCTCCGATAGGAGAAAGCCGGAGCGATAGAGTTCATCGATGCGCTTGGCGTAAAACTTGGCGAGGTTAGCGCCGCAGGTAGGGCAATAGTTAATCCGAAGATCGCTGACGATGGAAACTGGTTCAGAACAGTTTATGTCGTCTCCGGCTCCCTTTTCGACCGCTCGATATTGGCTCGTGAATGCAGGAGCTCCCAGGTAGTTGCGATGTACAAGATAAGCGTGTCCTCGAAGACCCGCCGCGTCATACCCAGCCTGAAATCCCATGCAACACCAATCAGGTTTTCTGAACCACATCCGGTCATTATTGCAGAAACGCGCAAACGTTCGTCGCCCTTGGCGATAATGAATCGAAATTACAGGAGTAACCGAAAAATTAGTAATTATCCGCCGCGTCGATCGTGATGATGTGGCCGTTTTTGTCGAGGGTAAGCGAAACAAGGAGTATCACGCTCTTGTAGTAGATCTCCCATCGGTATACTCGGCCAGCGGGTGAATCGGCACGCTCGACGAGCTGAATTTTTATGAGATCGCCAATCGGTTTGAGATAACCCTCGTACATTTTTGCCTTGTCGGGGAAAAAGGCTGCGCGTGCCTCGGCTGTGAACAATGTCTGATCGACTGTCCCGGCGGCAATATTCTTCATCAACTGCCGTGCAAACTCCGTGACCTTGGGTTCGCGGTCCTCGATCGCCCGGTAATACTTCGGCGCCACAGCCGGCAGAAAAATACCGGCGATACCGTGCGAGATCATCGGAGCTCGCGCACTCTTTAAATTTGCCAGCACGATGACAGTCAGCTTGTCATCGACGTACCGCGCGATGTTCCCATTAAAGTCCTGCCATGCACCCTCGTGCTCGATGAGGCGATGGCCGTTAGCAACCATAACGTCCCAGCCGAAACCGTACGGAGCGGTCGTCCCGTCGGTAAGTTTCACCGGCGTCCACATCTGAGCGAGAGTTTCGCGTTTTATAAATCTCGGATCGGTTAAAGCCGCGTCCCATTTCGCAAGATCGAGCACCGACATATACCACGAACCGTCCGCAGTGCGGTTTAGGGTCGGAGCGATCCACTGTTGGTTGTAGAGCTTTCCATCGACGGTGATGTAACCGGCGGCGCGATTCGGAATGATGCTCTGTTCGCTGATGAGACGAACCGTAGACATGCCCAGCTGCTTGAAAATATTCTCCTGCAGAAAATCCGAATAGGGCTTGCCGGTGACTCTGTGAATCAGAACGCCGAGCGTTACGTACCCCGCGTTGCTGTAGAGCCATTGTTTGCCCGGAGCAAATCCAAGCGGCCCGGACTCAATGATCTTGATAAGCTCGTCCTCGGTATAGTCGCGCCGATAATCAAATTTTTCGGGGTAACCCGCGAGGCCGGAGGTATGTGTCAACAGATTTCGAACAGTGACGCCCGACCAGGCAGCCGGCGCGTCAGTCAGATACTTTCCGATCTTTGCATCAAGGTCGATCTTGCCCTGTTCGACGAGCATCATGATCGCTGTAGCTGTGAACTGCTTGCCGATCGATGCAGTTTGAAAAAGCGTTTCAGGCTTTACCGGTACCTGCAGTTCCACATTTGCCATGCCGTAGCCTTTTGCCATGACGAGCTGTCCGTTTTTAACAATAGCAACAGCGAGGCCAGGAATCTGGCGCTTTTCCATCTCGGAGCGGACGTATTCGTCGACACGTTCGACGAGCGCTACAGACTGCGACTCGGCCGCGGAAACCAAACTGAGAAAGATCGCAATTATCGAGAGAGCTTGTGCAGGGTTCACACTCAATATACGCGCGGGATATGTCGAAGGTTACAAAGGCCTAGGGCTTCGCAAGCTCAACCCTAGGCTTTAGAAGGTAGTCGTCGTTGGCGGGAGTGTTATTTACCTTGTTCTTTCAGGTCGTTCACCTTGACGCCGTGGGTCTGAAACTCGGCGGAGATCTCTTGCCAATTTTTATCACCGAGCTGCATGACTGCAAATTCCTTTTCGGTCTGGACGGTCATCCAGTGTTTCTTCTTTTTAATAAACAAAAACGGCAAAGCAAAAATGAATCCGACAAGCAGCGCGGTCGCAACGGCACCGCCGCCGGACAGCATCGGTTTCTTTGCGTACGATGCATCGGCCTGCTTGATAGTCGAATACGCAAATTCCTTCGTATTCTCTTTCATCGCCGCCTTATCCGGCACGATCTTAATGCCTGTCTCAGTAAACGTAAGGTCGGCGTCGGTCATTACGCTTTTCTTACCGCTCGAAACAGCGAGTTCGACTGCATAGGTCCTGCCGGTCTGAGCAAATGAGGTCGCGACCGCGAATAGCGCGGTGACGACAACCAGCGTCACCAGCCTGTAAACACACACCTTCACCATGGGAAGTTTGATCATTGAAAAAATTGTCCTCCGGATTTTAGATAAGGGCCGGACGCAAGTCTATTCTTGATCGGCTACTTTAGTCAATGGCATTTTCAGTTCTGGGATCAACGGCGAGTTGAACTGTAGAAAGGTTGGGATGTATGGATCTAAGAAAGTCGATCACGATCCGATTGAATTCAGCCGGCTTTTCCATATTCAGATGGTGGCTAACATTGGTTATTATTGTCTTCTTTGAGCCGGCGATGTCGCGCGAAAGAATGTCGGAGATCTGCCTAATGTTTTCGGCATCTTTATCTCCCACGACGATCAGCGTCGGTACTTTTATGGCAGAGATCTTTCCGGCTGTCGGCGGTGTGGGCCATACCTCCGGGATCGGCTCGGGTGTCGGACCCCAATATTTATAATTGTCGATCAACATTCGCCGGATGCGCTTTACATATTTCGGATTCCCGCGACCGGTCGCAAAAAGAGGATTTTCGAGCCACATTTCAACCGCCGGCATCATTCCCTTTTTTTCGGCCGTTTCATAGACGGCAGTATTCTCCGCACTCCGCGGCACCTTGCTGCCGCGCAAGCTCGAGGCAACGAGTACGAGCTTGTCGATCATTTCCGGATGCGCTACGGCAAATTCCATCGCGATATTGCCGCCGACCGAGAGACCTACGAACGAAGCTTTTTCGATCTTTAACAAACGCAGCAGCGAATAAAGATCCTCGATATGTGAGAACGGCTTGTCGGGAAATTGCGAACGTCCGTAACCGCGAAGATCGTATCTCAGAACCGAAAAATGTTTCGCGAAATGGTGAAATTGGTCGTCCCAAAGACGACGATCAACCAGGCCGCCGTGAATAAGAACGACCCACGGGCCGCCTCCGGCGGTTTGGTAGTACAGCTTGCTCCCATTTACCTCGGCATAACCGGGATGGCTCGCCTGAAGCGATGCACACGCGGCACACAAAATAAACGAGATCAGGAAAAAGCGTTTGATCGCGATCACAAGTTTGGTCAATAAGTATATCTCATGGCGCTGACGTATCGTTTGAGCGGGCAACTGAACCAATGCGCCACGCTAAGGTTATCGACCATGCACGAACAAAAGAACAGCCCGACATCTCTGCCGGGCTATCACAAGATAAGAGTCGCCTTCTGTCGCCTTAGAAGGCGATCCTAAAGCCCAATTGGATGGTTCTCGGCGGTTTTGCGATCGTCGGGATCAAAAAGCCGCCCAGCGAAGCCAAGTCTCCAGAGACAGTCGTCTCGTCGTAGTTTGTCCGATTTGCGATATTGAACACCTCGAACGTAAATCCCGCGTTTACGCGCTCGGTGAACCTATATTTATAGGCCAGCCGAAGATCGACCGAGAAGAATCCCGGAAGCCGAGCTCCATTGACTCCGCCCCGATTTTCGACCGTATTACTTATCTGCTCGCCATTTGCGAACGTTCGCGTATTGGAAAATGTCCCTGCCGCGACCGGATCAACGTTGATGCCGTTTTGGTTCGCGTCGATGCGTGAATCTAATATCGTGAACGGCGTTCCGCTCAGCGCACGGATGACCGTGCTGATCACGAGTCCCCTCGTTTTCGGGACGCGGTATAAGCCGCTAAAAACGAAATTATGCCGCCGGTCAAACGCGGTCGGCCCGGAATTCTCGTCGAGATTTAGGTCAGTTTGTGTTTGAAAATTATCTGTCGGTACACCGTTTCCATTGGTATTGCCGCGTCCTTTAGACAACGTGTAAGACGTCTTGAATTGGAAGCCTCTCGAAAATCTTTTATCGAGTGAAAGCTGCAGTGCATCGTATTTCGTACGTCCGAGATTTACGCGAGTCGTCACGTTAGTAACCGCCAGGTTCTGATATGGAGTGTTCGCGAAAACATCCGTGATGACAGGGATGAAACTGTTATTGATCACCTGGCCAAGCGTCGCATTAAGACGTGTGATCGTGCCGGAGGCCGTCGTGTTGACCCTGTGACCGGGATTGAGATTGATCGTCAGAAACTGATCGATCCCGTCGGAGTGGATGTAGTCGGCAGTAAACGCCAAGTTACTAATTAGCTCTCGCTGGAGCCCGATCGTTATCGACCGCGTGTATGGCATTCGCCGCTCTGTGTTATCGACGACGGGTGCTGCGTTTGGATTGAGCACGCCGACCGGGAACATCGATGCCAGCAGCGTTCGATTTACAGTCGGTCCGTTGACCAAAAACGGATCTGTCGGGAAGGTTCCCGCCCGCGGTCCCGGGTCAGCACTATTCAGCGGGAAGTTCCTCGTGAACGACGTCGAAAATGGTCCGCCCGTCTGAAACGCGGAGACCAGCTCGAACGGTGTGTTTTGATAGAACGTTCCGAAACCTCCGCGGATGACCGTCTTCGAGTTGCCAAAGATGTCGTAGACAAAACCGAGCCTTGGCGAAATATTATTGTCATCGTCAGAGATCGTCTCGTCGTCGTAACGAACGCCGAGGTTAAGCGTAAGCCTGGGATTAACGCGCCAATTGTCTTGCGCAAAAACGCTTGTGTTGTGATTGATCTGAAGCGTTCTCAACGAGCCGCCCACGCGGATCGTCAATCGCTCAGGATAAGTGCTGGCGATCGCGGCATTAAATGGTGCATCGGTCGGAAACGCGAATGTTCCATTTAGATTGTCATCCGTGACGCTGTCCGCCTGAACATAGTTGTAATCAACACCAAATTTGAGTGTGTGATTCCCTTTGATCCAGGTCAATGTATCGGCGAAACGGTACGAATCATTGACCCGCGCCTGCGCGACATTGCTTTGCTGGTCGACGAATGTATTGAACTGCAAGGTTGGCAGCAGCTCGCTTTGAGGTGTGCCGGCATTATAGTTAGGGCTGGCAAAGGCAACGTCCTCCTGCGTCCACGAAAGTCGAACATCATTGACGATGTTTGAGCGCATGGAGTAGGTCCAACTGCCGACTATTGTCTGATCGATATCAGCCTCTTCGCGCGCAGCCGCGAGTGAAACGGGCCGGGTGCCCACCGCGATGATTTGATTTAGCTGAGGCGATTCCTCCCGGAGATATCGTACCGAGATCTGGTGCGCCGCCGATGGCTGCACGTCGCCCCGGATCAAATAGTTATTGGCGCGGATCGCCGTGCTGGTCGATGTGTTGAGGGAGGGTCGAGCAGGAATTGTGATCACCACGCCCTGGTCGATGTTCGTTCGCTCATAGCTGAAAAAGAAGTGCGCCAGGTCTTTCTTTATAGGACCACCGACCGTTCCGCCAAACTGTGCGTATTTGGCATCTGGTTTAGGCAGGTTGTTCAGTACGGCAAAGCGATCTTTCGAATTCCAATTATTGTTTTGAAAGAAACCAAATCCGCTGCCATGGAAGGCGTTAGTGCCGGATTTAGTGATCGCATTGATGATCGCACCGGAGGTACGTCCAAATTCGGCGTCGAACTGATTTGTAAGCACTTGGAATTCGGAAACTGCTTCGAGCGCGGTGCGGGCCTGCGAGCCGGCGCGCTGCCCGATAACGTCGTCGTTATTATTTGCACTGTCGAGAAGGTAATTATTGTAGCGTGGATCTTGACCGTTTACGCTGACCGAGTCGGAGCCGAATGATTCGGTGCTGATATTTGGAACGACACCCGGGACCAATCCGACAAAGCCTATAAAGTTTCTATTGATCGACGGCAACTCGATCAATTCCTGCTCGCCGATATGCCCGCTGATCTTACTTGACGAGCTGTCCACCAGCGGTTCGTCGGCGGTAACATTCACTATTTCCTGCGAGCCGCCGACCTCAAGGGTAAAGTCGAATTCCTGCGCCTCGCCGACATCGAGCTTTACGTTATCCTTAATCGACTTCTTAAATCCTGTTGCTTCGACGCTGATGCGATATAGTCCAGGCGTCAGCGATGCGAAGACGTAGTTTCCTGACTCGTCGGTCGAAGCCGTTCGCCGATTGAGTCCGGTTTGCTGATTTGCGATCGAAACGGTAACTGACGGAAGTACCGCACCGTTTGGATCCAAAACCCTTCCACGAAGAGTCGCGGTGCCCTCCTGGCCAAACAATAGAGCGGCCGCGCCCAAGACAACAAACGCCGTTAGTGAAAAACTAAACAGCCGGTTGATGAACATATAGTCCTCCTCTTACTTTTTTTGGTTTAAGTCTTTAGAAAGGTTTTGGAAATTTTTACGCAATTTTTCTGCCAGTCAGCGGACGACAACAAACACGCCTGTAACTCCTCTATCCGCAATAGATGTAGACACGAATCGAAGGACGGTCTGAAACCGGCGTGGATCAGACTTATGGTTTTATGAAATATTTTGCAGATTTTCAGGATTTTCGTTCTTGGGCCAGACGGAGCGCGAAAGGAATCTTGCTGTTACGGGCGGCGCGTTTTTTTGACCTTAGGCGGAGAAATTTTGTCTACGACTTTCGCATTCAGCCTTTTGCTGCTCGGAGTTGAGCGGCGTTTATCGTGCGGCTCGCGCTTTTTGGCGATCGAACGCTCCTCGATAGGTTTGACGGGCGGTGGAGTTTTGATCGTGACAGCCGCTTCGCAGACGTCGCCGATGATGTTTTTGTTGTTGTCGGCCTGATCGGGATTCGGCATACCGACGCAATTGTCGTACGCGTCGGGGATACCGTCGCAGTCGTAATCGTCAGTGACGCTGAGCTCGACACCGTTCTTGATGAGTGCCGTCACTTCGCCGATGGAAGGGACGGAGCATCTCGCTTCCATCTTGAATGAGATCTTTTGAAAGGCGTCGATCGGCCGTGGCGGCGCTTGCGCCTGGAGATCAGCGAAGCCCGAAGCGAGCACCGCAGCATAAAGAGCGAATCGTAAATAAAGGGTCCGGCGGGGAAAGGAGTCCGTACGGCAGGTCATATGACGCCTCCTTTATTTTAAAAAGAACAAATAGCTTTGATATCGAAGTTAGGGACGAGTGAACCGATATCAACCCGGTCAAACTGACACAACGGCGGGGCCCAGAACTAAAAAACAAGTCTCGCTGCCATGCGGTAAGCAGGGGCCAGATGAATTCGTCCGGCTGCGCGTTTGACCAAACACGGAAGCGGCATTTTGTACAAACGATCAGCTTGTCTCAGCGGAAGGCCGGGCATATTTTGTGAGGTAGCGCGTAAACAGCGACTGGAGTTCGGCAAAGTTGCTGTCCAATGTCGTCGAGGAGATGGTGATGGGGCTGCCGCACATGTTGAAATTTGCCTTATTAAGTTTTTGTCTTACGGCGCCGCCGCGCTGGATATATTTTTCAGGATCGGCGACGAGGATAACAAGCATCTTTGTCCTATTCATCTGAAAAATATCGAAACCAGCTACTTCTGACCAGGGAACGAAGCCAGCCGATGCTGCGCTTGCATTGTCGGTAAAGCCGGTACTGTCGAGTATCAGCCCGGGCTTTTTGTCGAAAAACTTTTTGGCCGTATATGCGCCGACGACGCCAAAGAAGACGATCGCCCCGACACCTAGCGTACGGGCAAAAAGCGGATTGTTGAAAAACAGCCTGAAGCTGCGGCCCTGACTGATATCCGCTGTGTCAATGGTCAAAAGCCATATACCGATCCCAACAAAGGCGAGCGAACCGAGGACCGTGAGGATAAGCTTTGTCTTACTTAATGGGATGACGATTTCGTCCGTGGGTTGAGACATCGGCAAATGGTACAAAACGCCGAGGACGAGAGCAAGCGGTCCGCAGATCCAGCACAAAAAAAAGCGGCCCTCGCTGAGGAACCGCCTGTTTTGCCCTGTAGCCGGAATTAGAAGTTATTCCTCGCCAGTTCCCGTATCCACCTCCGTGATCTGCTGCGGGGTCAGGTCGAGAACGTTTTCGCCTGCGACGATGGAGATCGGCGAGCTCCACAACGCAAATCCATTACCTGAACGGACCACGCCAAAAAGGTAATAGCTATCGGGATCGATATCGCCGAGTTTTGCTTTACCGTTGCTGTCGGTCGTGCCGGCGTATTTAATGTGATTCTTCAAAACCTGCATCGCACGGCGCTGGAAATCGCCATAGCGATCCGGCATCGCGGCGGCAAGACCGAGGCTGCCCGTTAGCGTATTGCCCTCAATAGGCTCTACCCGTGCTTCGGACAGAATTGTCTCGACGTCCTTATCGAGCAGATAGAAACGCTGTCCGCGAACGGGCTGCTGAGAATTGTTTCGCGTGACGACCTTTGCCTGAATGACAGCCGTTCCCTTTGTCGGCTGAGCCGGCAAATTGACCTGCGAGCGGCCGACGCTGGTCACCGATGGCGGCGCGGTCGTAGACGGCACACTTACGGAACCCGAATCAACGGTCGACGGAACGGAAGTAACGGTCGACGGTTCGCTCGTGGTCGCGACGTCACGGGTATTGGTCGTGTGCTGGCCATTCATGTTGACGCGAAGACGCGTATTGGCTTCGTCCGTGGGCTCACCACTGCGTGACCACAGGACAAAAAGCATAAAAAGCATCAGGACGCCGAGTATCCCTACAGTCGCGATCGCCCAGGTCGGGACACCTGACGGGCGATGGTGACGTGCTACAACGACTTTCCGTTCAACGATCGGTGTTGTGTTTATAGGGCGGCCGCAGTTTGGACAGGCGACCGCTGTATTTGAGATCTCGTGTCCGCATTCAGGACAGTGCATCAAAGACATAAGTAAAATCCCCCTCTGAAAATTACTACTAATACTGGAGGATGCACTTTTGGTGCCAGAGTGTATGACGGGTTACGTTCAGATAAACCGTTGTAAACGCTGGAGGATAGCTGCCTTTCCGGCAGCACCTACGATGCGATCGGTCTCGCGGCCATTTTGCAGGATCAAAAGCGTGGGAATGCTCTGAACGTTAAACTGGGCAGCGGTCCGCGGATTCGCGTCCACGTCGAGTTTGCCCACTACAACACGGCCCGAAAGCTCAGAGGCAAGCTGCTCGATCATAGGCGCGATCATCCGACACGGTCCGCACCACGCCGCCCACATATCGAGTAAGATCGGTATCTGCGTCCCATTAGTAATGTCGGCAAAATTTGTGTCAGTGACGATAACAGGTGTGGAGGGATCTGAAGTATCGAGCGGTTGATGACATTTGCCACAGACGGGAGCCTTGCCGGTCGAAGCTGCATTTGATAATCGATTACGCGCGCCGCAATTTCTACACTCGACGATGCGGCCCTTTGCCGGTTCTGACATACGGGACTCCTGAAACAAACGTTATGCCGTGACGGTCCGCTGGCCGCTCTGGAGCAGCTGCTGGATCGTGTTGGTCAACTCGTCGATCTCGACAGGCTTTGGCACGTGCATATTAAATCCTGCATTGACGGCGCGGTCCGAGTCCTCGGCGCGAGCCATTGCCGTCAGAGCGATAGCCGGCAGCTCGATGCCCTCGGCCGCGGCAAACTCGCGCACCCTGCGGATGAGTGAATAACCATCCTCGCCAGGCATGTTGATGTCGGCCAGCAGGATATCCGGAGGCTCCTGGGAAATTCGCCGAAAAGCATCTGCGGCGGAATTTGAAGTATGGACGCGAGCTCCGCGAATAGTAAATGCGTATTCCAGCAATCCGCACGAGTCTGCATCGTCGTCAACAACGTGGATGAAGATATCCTTGAGCGCTTCGCCGAGGACATTTTTGCCGTTCACGGGTACGGTCGCCATGGGCTCCGTATTTTCAGCTACCTCGTCCGTCTGGATGATGGGCAGCGAAATGATAAACGTCGAACCCTTATTCTCACCGTCGCTCTCGGCGGAGACCTCACCCCCGTGCAGCTCGGCGAGCTGACGCACGATCGCGAGCCCCAGACCGAGGCCGTCGTGACGCCGGGTACTGGTGCTGTCCTGCTGGCGAAACCGGTCAAAGACATAAGGCAGAAAATCGGACGATATGCCCATACCCGTATCTGAAACGCTTACGCGAAGGCGATCCTTTGATCGAGTGGCTTTTATCTCAATGCGGCCGCGGTCCGGCGTGAACTTGATCGCGTTTGTCAGCAGATTCCACACCATCTGCTGGAGACGCGTCGGGTCGGTTGTTATCGTTGCAACGTCGTCATCGAACGCAGTCACGATGTCGATATTCTTGGCAGCCGCGCGCGGACGAACGATATCGATCGCTGCCTCGAGCACGGGAATGACGTCGGTCGGCTCAAGATTGAGCAGAACCTTGCCTGTTATAAGACGCGATGCCTCAAGGAGCTCCTCGATCAGCTGCGCTTGAGCGGTCGCATTTCGATGGATCGTCTCGAGGGCCGTTTTTAGCCCTTCCTGATCGACCATGTCGCTTAGCACGATCTGGGACCAGCCGAGGATCGAATTTAGCGGTGTGCGAAGCTCATGCGAGAGCGTCGCCAGAAACTCATCCTTCATCCGGTTGGCGCGTTCGGCGTCCGCTCTGAGGGATTTCTCGCGCGCAAGCAGGGCCTCACGCTCGGCATTTGCATTTTCCAGTTCCTTCGTCCGCAGACGAACCCGTTCCTCGAGATCGACGTTTAGCTCGTCGAGACGCTTATTGGCCTCGGCCAATGCCCGAGCCTGGATACGGATCTGATCCTGCTGAAGATAGAGCTTGCTGAAAAAACGGACCTTTGATTTAAGAATATCCGGATCGACCGGCTTGGTCAGATAGTCGACCGCACCGAGCGAATAGCCTTTGAAGATATTGTGGTCCTGCACACTCTCGGCAGAAATAAATATGATCGGTGTGTGCTGTGTCCGTTCGCGTTCGCGGATGAGCTCCGCGAGCTCAAACCCGCTCAACCCGGGCATCTGTACGTCGAGCAGAATAAGCGCGAAATCGTCGATCAAGAGATGCCTGAGGGCCTCGGGAGCGGAATTTGCGCGAATGAGATTTTGCCCAAGCTCGTTCAGCACAGATTCGAGCGCGAGAAGATTCTCGGCCCTGTCGTCGACGAGCAGAACGTTTGCCTTTGGTGTCGATTTGATCACTTCCCCTTTCTCGTCCATCCGATCATCTATCGAGCCAGATACGCAGCAGCGATAAGAGCTGCTCGGTATCGACCGGCTTGGTAATATAGTCAGACGCGCCAGCCTCGATACATTTCTGACGGTCGCCTTTCATGGCTTTTGCGGTAACCGCGACGATCGGCACACTGCGGAATTTGGCGATCTGCCTGATCTCGCGCATCGCTTCGAACCCATCCATGCCGGGCATCATGATATCCATCAAAATACCGTCGATGCCGGGTGTTTTCTTTAACAACTCGATACCGTCGCGGCCGTTCTCAGCATAGACGACTTGCATCTTTTGCCGCTCAAGAACGCTCGTGAGGGCAAAGATGTTGCGGATGTCGTCATCGACAACGAGCACCTTTTTACCCTCGAGACGCGGGTCCGTCAGGTTAACGTGCCGCATCATGCTCTTTTGCGTGTCGTTGAGATCGGCGATATCACGATGCAGGAACATCGACGTCTCATCAACCAGACGCTCCATTGAATCGGCGTCCTTGATTATCACGGTCTCTGCCAGCTTCTTTATCTTGTCCGTCTCGCGTTTCGTCAGGTCCTTTCCTGTATGAACGATCACCGGCAGGTCGGGACGGCCCGATTCGCGTTTTATCTTAGTTATCAGCTCGCTCCATTCGATGTCGGGAAGCATTAGGTCGACGATCGCGCAATCGAACTGATCCTTTTTAAGTTCGGAGAGCGCTTCCTTGCCTGTGCCCGCGATCACGACTTCGACGTCGTCACCGCCGATCAGCTCGACCATCGAATTTCTCAGCACGAGGTCGTCCTCAACTAGCAGTAGACGCTTTTTTGGACGTTCGATGAATTGCTTGATCCGATCGATACCGGTCTCGAGCCGTTCACGGCTGGCCGGTTTAGCAATATGGCCGAACGCACCCAGCTTAAGAATGCGTTTCATATTGTCGATCGCGGAAACGATGTGCACCGGAATGTGTCGGGTCGACGCGTCGTGCTTTAATCGATCGAGGACCGCGTAACCGTGAATGCCCGGCAGCGTAAGGTCGAGGGTGATCGCGTCAGGCCTGTACTTACGCGCCGTCATGATCGCGTCTTCACCGTTTTGCTCGACGATACACTTGAAACCTTTTTCGTGGGCGACATCAACGAGCGTCCGAGCAAAGGTGCTGTCGTCCTCGATGATCAACATCACGCGGTCGCCGGGGCCGATCTCATTGCGATCGTCGCTGACAATGATCTGGATGTGCGGCCCGAGCCGGCCTTCTGGTTCGGAGTGTAGCTCCAGAAGCGTTATATGCGTCTTTTGCGGTTCTTCCTTTATCTCCTCTGCCGCCGGCTGGGTTCCCGAACGTCTTCCGGAGTCATACGTCTCGGGAAGATAGAAGGTGAAAATACTGCCCTCGCCCGGTACGCTGTGAAGCGTCAACTCACCGCCCAGAAGACGAGCGATCTCACGGCTGATCGACAGGCCAAGACCCGTACCGCCGTACTTTCGACTCGTCGTACCGTCGGCCTGCTGGAATGCTTCGAAAATGAGCTGCTGCTTGTCCTCCGGAATGCCGATCCCGGTATCGGCAACGCTGAACGCTATGACCGAGTTTGACCGGTTTAGGATCTGGTTGTCAGAACTCCAGCCAGATCTTGCCGCGGAGATCTGTACGTTGACCTCGCCAAATTCCGTAAATTTGAACGCATTGGAAAGCAAATTTTTGAGTACCTGCCGCAGGCGCTTAACGTCAGTCTGAATGCGTTCTGGCAAGCCCTGCTGAAGCTCGATAACGAGATCGAGCCCCTTGTCCTCGGCGACCTGGCTGAACATTCGCTTGATGTCGGCACGCAAGTCGGAGAAAGTAACGTCCGCGATCTCGACCGCCATAGCGCCGGATTCGATCTTGGACAGATCGAGGATCTCGTTGATCAGCGCAAGCAGATCCGCGCCCGACGAGTGGATCGTATTGGCAAATTCGACCTGTTTATCGCTCAGGCTATTGTCAGGATTCTCGGCCAGCATCTTGGAAAGGATAAGCATCGAGTTGAGAGGAGTGCGCAGCTCGTGCGACATGTTGGCAAGAAACTCCGATTTGTACTTTGAACTGAGCGCGAGTTGTTTCGCCTTGTCCTCGAGTGCGAGACGAGCAAGCTCGATCTGGCGGTTTTTCTGCTCTACCTCGCTCTTTTGTTCAAGCAGAAGTCGCGCCTTCTCTTCGAGCTCCTGGTTTGTCTGCTGAAGCTCTTCCTGCTGCTGTTTGAGAAGCTCTTCGGAGGTCTTTAGCGATTGAGCCTGCAGCTCCAGCCGGCGGTTAGTTTCCTGCAGCTCGGCCTGACCCGACTGGAGCTCCTGAGCGAGAGATTGCGACTGCTTGAGCAGCTCCTCGGTCCTCATGTTTGCCTCGATCGTATTGATAACGATACCGATCGACTCGGTAAGCTGATCGAGAAAGGCAAGCTGGTTTTCAGTGAACGGCTCAAACGAGGCGAGCTCAATGACCGCCTTAATGTTGCCCTCAAAGAGCACCGGCAACGCGACGATGTTAGCCGGCGTGGCCTCGCCAAGACCTGAGTTGATCTTGACGTAATCGGAGGGCACGTTGTCCATGAATATGCGTTTCTTTTCCAGCGCGCATTGGCCGATGATTCCCTCCCCAAGCTCGAACTCGGTCGAGACGGTTTTTCGTTTTTTGTAAGCGTAACTAGCTAGCAGATCGAGCGTCGTATCTTCTTCACCCGTGTCGGCAATGTAAAAGACGCCGTGTTTCATTCCGACCACAGGTGCGGTTTCGGAAAGAATGAGACGTGCAACCGTAAGCAGATCTCGCTGACCCTGCAGCAAACGCGAAAACTTAGCAAGGTTTGTTTTGAGCCAATCCTGCTCTGTGTTTTTCTGCGTCGTCTCGCGCAGGTTGCGGATCATCTCGTTTACGTTATCTTTAAGGAACGCGACCTCGCCCGACGCGTCAACCTGGATCGAACGCGTAAGGTCGCCCTTGGTCACGGCCGTAGCCACGTCCGCCATCGCGCGTACCTGATTAGTAAGGTTTGCCGCAAGCTGGTTAACGTTGTCGGTAAGGTCACGCCAAGTTCCGGAAGCGCCCGGCACGCTTGCTTGGCCCCCAAGCTTTCCTTCGATACCTACCTCGCGAGCCACGGTGGTCACCTGATCGGCAAAGGTAGCGAGCGTGTCGATCATGGCGTTGATCGTATCGGCGAGCTCGGCGATCTCACCGAGGGCTTCGACCTCGAGTTTGCGGTTAAGATTGCCATTCGCAACGGCGGTCACAACGCGGGCGATACCACGAACCTGCGACGTAAGGTTCGAGGCCATAAAGTTGACGTTGTCGGTAAGGTCCTTCCACGTACCGGCGACGCCTTTAACGACCGCCTGGCCGCCAAGTTTTCCCTCGGTTCCAACTTCGCGAGCCACACGTGTGACCTCAGAGGCGAACGAATTGAGCTGGTCAACCATCGTGTTGATCGTCACTTTCAGCTCAAGAATTTCACCCTGCACGTCTACCGTGATCTTTTTCGAAAGGTCGCCCATGGCCACGGCGGTGGTAACAGTGGCGATATTTCGCACCTGCGAGGTGAGGTTCGAGGCCATGAAGTTGACGTTGTCAGTAAGGTCCTTCCATGTACCTGACACGCCGCGAACGACAGCTTGTCCACCGAGTTTTCCTTCTGTACCTACTTCGCGAGCTACACGCGTCACCTCGGACGCGAATGACGACAGCTGGTCCACCATCGTATTAATCGTATTTTTGAGTTCGAGAATTTCTCCCTTAACGTCGACCGTAATTTTCTTAGACAGATCACCATTAGCAACAGCGGTCGTAACGTCGGCGATGTTTCGAACCTGCGACGTAAGGTTCGATGCCATGAAATTCACATTATCTGTGAGGTCCTTCCAAGTGCCGGATACGCCAAGCACCTCGGCCTGACCGCCAAGTTTACCTTCAGTACCTACTTCGCGAGCGACACGGGTAACTTCCGATGCAAATGACGAAAGCTGGTCCACCATCGTGTTGATCGTGTCTTTGAGCTCAAGGATCTCGCCCTGAACGTCCACTGTGATCTTTTTCGACAAGTCCCCGTTCGCGACGGCGGTCGTTACGGCGGCGATATTACGCACTTGGCCGGTGAGATTCGACGCCATGAAATTAACGTTGTCGGTGAGGTCCTTCCATGTGCCGGACACGCCCTTCACTTGCGCCTGACCGCCTAGTTTTCCTTCCGTACCGACCTCACGCGCAACGCGCGTCACTTCAGATGCGAACGATGAAAGCTGGTCCACCATGGTATTGATGGTGTCTTTTAGTTCGAGAATTTCACCGCGGACGTTAACTGTAATCTTTTTTGAAAGGTCGCCGTTTGCCACGGCGGTCGTTACTTCTGCAATGTTGCGTACCTGGCCCGTGAGATTATTGGCCATCAGGTTGACGTTATCCGTCAGATCCTTCCACGTGCCGGAAACGCCTTTGACCTCGGCTTGGCCGCCGAGTTTGCCTTCGGTTCCTACTTCGCGGGCCACGCGGGTAACTTCCGATGCAAATGAAGAGAGCTGATCGACCATCGTGTTGATGGTATTTTTCAGTTCTAAGATCTCACCCTTAACATCGACCGTGATCTTTTTACCAAGGTCGCCATTTGCCACAGCGGTCGTCACCTCGGCGATGTTACGCACCTGGTCGGTGAGGTTATTCGCCATGAGGTTGACGTTATCGGTAAGGTCTTTCCACGTACCCGACACGCCTTTGACTTCGGCCTGCCCGCCGAGTTTTCCTTCGGTACCGACCTCACGCGCGACGCGCGTAACTTCGGACGCAAACGCTCCGAGCTGAGTCACCATTCGGTTAACGGTGCGTCCCGTGCGGAGAAATTCACCCTTCAGCGGCCGGCCGTCGATCTCGAGTTTGAAGTTTTGCGAAAGATCGCCCTCGGCCACGGCGCCGATAACGCGAGCGACCTCCGTCGTCGGCTGAGCGAGATCGCCGATCAGGTTGTTGACCGAATCTACGCATGAGGCCCAACCGCCGCTAGCTTCGCTGATGACGGCGCGTTCGGTGATCTTGCCTTCTTTACCGACGACCGCGCTGATACGGCTGAGCTCTGAGGTTAGACGCTCATTCTTCTCGATGATGTCGTTTATAGCATCGTAGATCTGCCCGGCATCGCCTTTGGCCTTTGTCAGCCGACGTGAAAAATCGCCTTTACGAACGGCATCAAGAACGCTGATGAGTTGTTCCGGGTCTAGATAATCAGACCTCGGCCGCTCGGGCGCCTTAAAACGACCATTTGTGCCGTTCGTTCGATTTGACTGTTTGATGCCACGGCCGGATCTGCCGGTAGCTGCTGAACCCATTGTTGATCCCCCCAAAACGCTCGGAAATTTAGTGCGTCACGTAGATCGGAAGCGCACGCGCGGATGAAAGCCTAGACGGACATTATACGACGCGCCTCGAACGAATTTCCACAAGAAAATCGCTGACGAACGGCTAAATTATTACGAAAACAAGGTTTTAGCGGTGGGGTTTACTGTCCAAAGCTGCTAACGGACCAATGAACCTTTCGTTAGATTCAGCAGCTGCTTTACCTCGTCGGCATTGGCGGTCAAGCTGTCGCCGGACGTGGTCATCGCATGCACCGCCGCCGCGGTGGACGTGCTAATTGCGGCTCGAGCGTCATGCCCGGTGATAAATTCATTTATTATTCCGGCGGCAAATGCATCTCCGCTGCCGACGCGGTCAAGAACTCGAATGTTATCAAAAGTGGGTCCACGAAAAACCTTGCCATCCGCATAACACACTCCCGACAGGTCATGCCGCGAAGAATCGTGAATTGTTCGAAGCGGCGTCGCAATGAGCTGGATATTTTGATGACGATCCATCATCGCCACGCAGGCGTCCGCAAATGTTTTTTCGTCAAAAATGGAGAGTGCGGGATCAAACCCCTCCACGCCAAACACGACATCCGCGAGATCCAGGAGCCGGCGGTTGACCTCGTTTGCCGCATCGCGGCCCCCCCGGGCAGCCCAAAGCGACTCTCGATAGTTGAGATCGTACGACACAATGCTGCCGGCTTGGCGTGCCATTCGCATCGCCTCGGCCGCGACGTCAGCCGTCGACTCCGATAAACCGGCAAAAATGCCGCCCGTGTGAAACCATCGCGTGCCGTATTCATAAAATACGTTCGGCCAATCCACGTCGCCTGATCTTAGCTGCGAGATGGCGGTATTTCCACGATCGGAACAGCCCTTTGGTGGGCGAAGTCCGAATCCCCTTTCCCAAAAATACATGCCGTTGCGGAGCGTACGGCTAATGCCGTCCGTCTCTCGCCAAAGGATCTGTGAGGCATCGACTTTACCTGCTTCAATGAGGCCTTCGATCAGACGCCCGATCTCGTTGTCGGCCAGTGCGGTAACGATCGCGGCATCTAGGCCAAAGCAGCTTGCGAGATTTCGCGCGACATTATATTCGCCCCCGCCCTCGTAAACCCGAAACGAACGCGCGGAGCGGATGCGATCATCCCCGGGATCGAATCGAAGCATAACCTCGCCGATCGAGACAATGTCCCAGCGGCATTCCGATTTAGATCTTATATTCAGCAAGATAGTCTGTGGAAAGATTAAGTTGAAATGTCTGAATCCGCAATCAGCCGTCACCCATCCCATCCAACTGCCGTCGACGATAAGTATGTATCCGTTAACATAATCGCTTGTCGGCGATAACAGAAAAACGAATACATTCAGCATCAGCTACATTCCTATCTTGTTGATCGCGGCTTCGGCATATCTCGTCGCTCTGCTTATAATTCATCTGTTGTAACGTAGGCTCGAACCGGCGATCAACTATGAAAAAATCGGAAGTCATTAGCCGCATTCGCGAGTGCGGCGTGTTGCCAGTTATACGAGCTTCCTCTACGGAGGAGGCTCTTTCGATAGTTGACGCCATCGTTTTGGGGGGCATCGATACGATCGAGATCACAATGACGGTCCCGAATGCAGTCGCACTGATCCTGCAACTCACAACCGGACGCGACGATCTGCTCGTCGGTGCGGGTTCGGTGCTCGATCCCGAACAGGCGCGAGACTGCATAAACGCGGGGGCGAAATTTATCGTCAGCCCAACAACGAATTTCGACACGATCGAGTACTGCAACGAAAAAGAGATCGTCGTGATGCCCGGGGCATTAACACCTACGGAAATATTAAACGCCAGCGACGCTGGTGCGGATATTGTAAAGGTTTTTCCCGCAGACTCGATGGGCGGAGCGAAGTATCTCAAGTCTCTCAAAGCTCCTATGCCTCACCTCAAACTCATCCCGACAGGCGGCGTGGATCAATTGACCGCGGCGGATTTTATTAAAGCCGGTGCGGAAGCGATCGGCGTCGGCGCAGACTTGGTCGATCCGTCGGCAATCCGTGAAAAGCGCCCGGCCGAAATCACCCAAACAGCAAGGAACTATCTGGAAATTGTCCGCGTCGCTCGGGGATAATTCTGTCAGTCGGGGAATTGCACGATTTGTTTTCGGCTCGCGGTCGATGAGTAACAGCCACGCACCTCGGTGTGGCTAGTACGGCGATTTTGGCGTGGAAATAACCATTACGCCGGTCCGCGGGCTCGCCTACCATCGCATTTGTTAACTATACGTGTGCCACAGAGGCGATCGCGGAGTTTTCAAATGAAGAACAAACCTTATAAAAAATTGATCTTACTTTTATTCATTATTCTGACAGGCTCTGCTGTATCTCGTACACAGACGCAGGCGGACGGCGACAAAACTCTCTCGCCGTATTTTTTTGTTCAGGGCGATCCTACCGTCGATCGCCTGCCGTTGAAAGACACGCGCGTTGAGATCTCGGTCTCCGGCGTGATCGCCGACGTTCATGTCATTCAAACTTATCGTAACGAGGGTAGTCGGCCGATCAATGCCCGGTATATCTTTCCGGCATCGACCCGCGCGGCGGTCTACTCGATGCGGATGAAGATCCGCGATCAGGTCATTGTCGCAAAGATAAAGGAACGCGAGGCAGCACGCACGGAATTCGAAAAAGCTAAACAGGAAGGCAAGAGCGCATCTTTGCTTGAAGAAGATCGGCCGAACGTCTTTTCGATGAATCTCGCAAACATAATGCCGACCGACGACGTCGAGATCGACTTGCGTTACACGGAGTTGCTCGTGCCGACCGACGGTATGTATGAAGTTGTCTATCCGACAGTAGTAGGGCCGCGTTATTCGTCAGAGACGGAAAAATCGGCCAAGTCTGAAGATAAATTTGTAAGGACTCCATATCTGCATCAGGTCGAAAGTCCGACGAGCACTCTGCACATCACGGCGAAGTTTTCTACCGGTGTGCCGATACGCGAGCTTCACTGCACATCGCATCAGATCGCGGCCGAGCAGGTAAGCCCAAGCGTCGCACGGTTGACGCTAGACGAGGCGGGCGCATTCCAAGGCAATCGCGACTTCGTCGTTAGGTACAAGCTAAACGGCGATCAGATCAACTCCGGTCTGCTTCTGTATCAGGGCACGGACGAGAATTTCTTTCTCTATATGGCGCAGCCGCCCGAGCGCGTTGATCCGGCCGATCTGCCGCCGCGGGAATACGTTTTTGTCGTCGATGTTTCGGGCTCGATGGAAGGCTTTCCGCTTAATACGGCAAAGCAGCTTTTATCGCAGCTCATCGGCAATCTGCGGCCGGGCGATTACTTTAACGTCGTGCTGTTTGCAGGTGACTCGACCGCGTTGTCGCAGGAACCGCTCGCAGCAAATCAGGAGAACATAACGCGAGCGATCCAGCTGATCGACGGCCAACGAGGTGCCGGCGGCACTGAGTTGCTCGACGCGATGACGCGTGCGATGAGCCTGTCACGCCAGCCAAATGCATCGCGCAGCGTTGTGCTGATAACCGACGGCTATGTGTCGGGTGAGAAAGGTATCTTCGATCAGATCAGAAAGAATCTCAACCAGACAAATGTTTTTGCGTTTGGCATCGGCACATCGGTAAATCGGTACCTGATCGAGGGCGTCGCCCGTGCAGGAATGGGCGAGCCATTCGTTGTAGAGAACGAAGAAGCCGGCGCATCGACCGCGGCAAAGTTTCGCGAATATATCGAGAGTCCGGTGCTTACGGGTATTCGTGTAAAGGCGAATGGCTTTGACGTATATGACGTCAGCCCGGGAACTTTTCCAGATATGTTTGCGCGACGGCCGATCATAGTATTCGGGAAATGGCGCGGCTTGCCTACCGGGACGATCCAGCTAACCGGAAAGTCCGCGACCGGTGATTTTGAAAGCACAATCAATGTCGCGGACGTCCAGCCGGACGCGAGCGACAGCGCCTTGCGATACCTCTGGGCGCGTGACCGGATAGCTTCGTTGTCGGACTTTGGCACTGGCGATGCCACGCCGGAAGACGTAAAAGCTGTGACCGATCTCGGGTTGAAATACAACTTGTTGACGCCGTACACATCGTTCATCGCCGTGCGTGAAAAGATCGTGAATCCAAACGGCGACGCCGAGGATGTAGACCAGCCTCTGCCGCTGCCGGAAGGCGTGATGGACACGGCCGTGGGCAGCGAACCCGAGATGTGGTGGTTAATAGCTGCGTCGATTCTTGCTATCGCGTTGCTGAGTTTGCGACGGCGGATCTTTGTCATAGACGCGATGTGCAGACGGGTGAATTTATGACGTCGCAGCTAACTAAAATTAGCCGGAAGACGGTCGCGCAGGCGACCCTCATTTTAATAATTGCCGCATCGGTCAAAGTCTTTTACTCGACCGCGAGCGTAAATGATCTGACGTGGATACTTTGGCCAACAACTACGGCCGTTGAGCTGATCAGCGGCACGCAATTTCATTTTGAGTCCTACGCCGGATACATGAGCGAGGACCGGTCGTTTTTGATCGCTGCAGCGTGCTCGGGCGTTAATTTTTTGATCGCGATATTTTTAGTGCTTTCGCTGCGGACATTATGGCGACGACGGATCGAATCGATCTCGTGGCGATCGCTTTTTTTGATCGCGGGAATCTCTTACGTCGTCACGATCATCGCGAACTCGCTGCGCATCTCGAGCGCCTTGTGGCTGAACGCGGAACGCCCACAAGTTTTCGGCTTGGGCCGCGACCAGCTTCATAGGCTGGACGGAATCCTTATCTACTTTGGAATGATGCTGCTGGTCTATCTCGCATTCGAATATTGGGAAAAGAAAGGCCAAGTGTTGAGATGGCAAAAACTGATATTTCCGCTCGCGGTCTATTACGCAATTACGCTCGCTGTGCCATTCGTAAACGGTGCGTATCGCGACAGTGAATTTCTTACACACTCGCTGTTTGTTTTCGCAACGCCACTAGCGCTTATCGGAATGTTTGTGCTGTTGGGAAAGCTTTTATTTCGCGACACGCAGTGTGAACGCGTTGCCACCGCTGCTCCGCTTTTTCCACGTGACCTTTCCGCCGATGAGATTTGCTCTGGCCCGAATGTTTGAGATGCCGCGACCGCTCCCATTCGCATTTGGCTCAAATACTGATCCGTCATCAAGGACCTTTAGCAAGAACTCACCTTCATCCGGCGTTTCGACGCGCATCTCGACGCTTTGAGCATCTGAGTGCTTACGAATATTTGTCAGCACCTCTTGCGCGATACGATAGATCTGCAGTTGTACGTTGATCGGGAAAGCGATCTTTTCGTCTATGCCGTCGGCAGCCTCGAAGCTGCGATTTTCGAAAGTGTTTGTCAGCAGGAAATCGAGTGCGGGTATCAAGCCGACATTTTCGAGAACCGACGGACTGAGGTCTTCGCAAATGCGGCGGACCTCAGTCGAGACAGATTCGATCTCGGTGCGAAGGGCTTGAGCATCCAGATCGCCCTTGTCGCTCTTCATCATAAGATGACGCAGGTCGGCAAGCGTCTGATCGTGCAGGTCGCGTGCGATCCGGCTGCGTTCACGCTCGGCTTCGTTTGCAAGGTCGAATCTCGCCGCCGCCAATTCGCGATTTCTCTGTCTGATACGTCGATGTTCGACGATAGCCCAAACCAAACCGATCAACGCAATTGCAAGCAGCACTCCAAGTGCAGTCGCCGTCCACGGAAACGGAGCCTTTGCTATCGAAAACCTGATAATCAGCGGCTCGGACCGGTTCAAATCGCGATCAAATGCGATCGCCTCGATCGTGTATTCGCCGGGCCGCAAGTCGGTCGGATTGTATTGCGGATCATTCGAAAACTTTTGGTCGACAACCTCTCCACGCGAATTTTTTAGCTCGAAGGCATACTGAAATTCCTCAGGAAACGTCCGGCTGCTCTGTCCGGCAACCTCGAACAGCAGCGAATTTTGCGGATAATCAAGCGCAATAGTCGACCCGATCTCGGCAAGATCATGAACACGCTGGCTGAGTACGCGCGTGGCGATCAGCTTTGGCGCGATCGAACCGGGCTTGTACGTGACGATGCCCCTGTTTGTCGCGACCATGAATTTGTCGTCCGCCGCAATGATCGCGAACGCCTTTTCTGATGGCAACCCTTGTTCGAACCCGACCGAGGCTACGACCCAGCGAAGGTGTGAATCGTTTCTGCCATGGATCAAACCGCGAACGGTCGTTGCCGCCCAAAACTCATCTCGCTGGACGAGCACATCGCGAACGTCTTCCACGTCGAAAATGCGTTCTGGCTGCCCGTCGCGGACGCGGAAGACGCCGTGTTGACCAGCGATCCATAGATAGCCGTCGGGTGCGGCGACCATCTTCCAGATGGTTCCGCACTTGATAGAATCTGGTTCGATCTCGGTTTTGGCGCTCTTGCCATCGAAACTGAAAAGGCCCAAGCCTGCAGTTCCGATCCAGAGCCGATCCGTGCCCTCAGTGATCGACGTCACGGAATCGTTTGGAAAAACTAACTGGCCGGTGTCTGTTTGAAAAACGCCCTTGCCAAAGACGGCCGCAAATGAATACGAACGAAAATTTGCGAACGAGCGAGTGTCGCCGTTAAGAATTGATCTTCCACCTGCGTCGAATGCTCCAGCAGCGGTTCCGATAATTTCTTTACCGTTTTTATCGTCTGCAACGGTATAGATGACTTTGTTATCAAACCCGGAAACCGAACGCCAGCTTTCCTTTTCTGAAACGAAAAGTCCGCGGTTAGAGCCGGCAAGCACCTCGCCTGAACCACGTCGAAACAATGTGCGAATAAAATTGCTGTTCGGACTGTCGGAAACGGTCTGCTGGGACGCTCCTAATCGGTCAAAGCGACTGACGCCTCGATTCGTTCCGATCCAAAGAACACCTTCGCGATCGGTGAAAATAGTGTAAATAGTGTTGGATCGCAGACCGCCGGAAGTATTTTCGAAAGTGTAATTCTTTTTTAGTTTGCCGTCGGTAAATTGGAACAGTCCGTAGCGTTCGGTACCGGCCCATAAACCGCCGTCATTTGATCCCAATGCCAAAACCTTGGAGGTTGGTGCAGTCAAGCGCGATGTGGACTTCTTGTCTAGAAGACTCACGCCGCCAGAACCTTTCGGAGCGTTGGTTGCAACCCATAATCGATTTTCACTATCGGTGAGAAGGGCATTTACGGGAGGCAGGTTCGACGAAGGAGAAAATTTTGATATCTCGCCTTCATCGACAACGTAGACTCCCCGCTCAGACGCCGACGCGAGCAAACCTTTCTGAGCCGCCGTTAGACCGGTAATTACCGCGGCGGTACCGTCCGACGCGAGAATCGGCTCGGTGAACATTGGCATTGCTGAATTACCGGTACCTCGAAGAACGAGACCCGCATCAGTTCCAAAATACACTCGATCCCGTAGCAAGAGAGCTGTAATGGCAAACTTTTCAGTTCCGGCTATCGGATCAAATCGGCCGTTCTGATAAATAAATGCGCCGGCTCGTGTGCCGATCCACAAGGCGTTCGACTTCTCGTCATACGCGAGCGCGAGTATCGATAAAGACGCATCGCCGGCGCCGGGTGAGAGATTCTGTACGCGTCGCCCGTCAAACCTTGCGAGGCCGTTGTCGGTGCCGAACCACATCACGCCGTCCTGAGTTTGTGCTATCGCTCGAACACTGTCTGAGGGCAAACCGTTAAAGACCGTGATCGAGCCCCATTGATGAAAGTTTTGAGCTCCCGGCAGCGGCGTCGGCGATGGCGCCCGGGCGGGCGTCGGTGACGGAGTCGCGCTCGGCGACGTCTGCGGCGATGCGTCGGGCGATGGGCGAGGTGTTTGTGCAAAAAAACTGACAAGTCCGACAAGCAGGAGGTAAACACAAACGAAAAGGAATGTTTTTCGCGTGTCGGAAGTAATTGTCATTCAGATAATAGGAACGTGTCGATTTACCAGCTCAGTCGCAAAGCGTGGGTCATGACGTCTGATTTTTGTCTTCCTTTGAAAATCTTCGACGGTCGCGAGCGATCCAATCGGTCAACTCGGCTTCGGCAGATTCGAGCTCGTCACTGTTGATCAGGCCACGACGCAGGGCTTCGAAAAATGCGCGCGTGCGGATGTTGTAAGCGAGTTTGTCGTAGGCCTCGGCATCGGTGCCGCCCGAGCTTGAGGGGAATAACTTTTCGTAAAGCGTCGCGAGACGGCTCTCAACACCGCGAAGGCTGAGCGTACATTTGCGGGCGATGGCCCAATTAGACAGACCGAGTGCGAGATACCGGAGTGCTTCCGTCTCAAACTCCGTGAGCAGCGGCCTCTGGAACGAATCTTTAAATGCCGGGTCGATCATGTCCGCGCCATCCTCGAGAACGGCGGCTATGAAGCGGACAAATCGCTCCTCGGGATTGTTTTTGTGAATGAACCCGTAGGTGGGCGGTGGCTGTGTCGCGCGGACGAGCTTGCGGATCTCGTTTATATAGATCTCATGCGGAAACTGCGTCCAAAAAATGATGCGTGCCGCGGGAAATTCGCGCCATATCGCCCGTGCTGCTTTGACACCTGAAAGCTTTGGCATCTGAATATCCATGATGGCCAGCTCTGGACGATGCTCGATAGCAAGCCGCATTGCCGATTCGCCGTCTCGGGCCTCGACCAGCGGCTCACACTGAGGGAAATTTTCCCGAATGAGGTTGCCCAGGTAGCGCCGCTGGGCCTCATTATCTTCTGCGATCAAAATTGCCATATCCGTGGGCCGCTGCTGATTCCCGACGCGTCGGGATTATATCAGACATCTCATTCCAGATTTTAGAAAGCGAAAGGGGCTTGCAGAAGCGTTACGGCGTCAGGACAGGACTGTGGAATCCCACAGCGAAAAGCGGTCGATTAGGTGTCAGTAGCGCGAAAACTGAAAAAGGACGCCATTCAAAGCGTCCTCTGTAAAATTGGCTCCGCAGGTAAGACTCGAACTTACAATCCCGATTCATCGGGATTAACACCCGAATTCGCGCTTCCGATCAGGCGCGTTCGAATCCATTTTGACGACTTCATTCGTTTTATTTGCAGCTCACGACGCATAGCACAACTGCGCGACTCGTGCTTTTCAGACCAAACGAGTTTCCATGGTCCGTTTTTCCGGGTGAAATGGCCATCGAATGCGTCTGCGCGATTGTGATCAGCGAGGCGCTTTTCGAGATCTGTGGTTTGACCCACGTAAAACATTCCACGCGGATTCTCAAGCACGTAAACCCAATACATAAATCAAAAGGACGCTTCTAAAAGCGTCCTCTGTAAAATTGGCTCCGCAGGTAAGACTCGAACTTACAACCCTTCGGTTAACAGCCGAATGCTCTGCCATTGAGCTACTGCGGAATAACAAATTCAACAATCCCGACTCAACGAGATTATCAGCCGAATCCCGATGTTATCGGGATAGAGCTACTGCGGAATAAACTATCGCCAATGAGGCGAACCTTAAGATTAGGAATTTCGGACATTGAAGTCAAGTTTGTCATGGCGGCTTTGAGAATCAGTGAAAACGCAATAAAATCGCGGGCGAAATGCCAAAAGCAAAACCAAAAACCCGCGAAACCGACGCCAGCGTGGACGAGTTTATAGAAAAGTTGAGCGACCCGGTCCAGCAGGAAGATACCCGCACGGTTACAGCGATGATGGCGCGCATCTCTGGCGAAAAGGCTAAGATGTGGGGTCCGGCTATCATCGGTTTTGGATCCAAACCTCTCAAATATGCCTCGGGCCGCGAGCTTGACTGGCCGCGAGTCGCCTTTTCACCGCGAAAGGGAAAGATCAGCCTGTACCTGACATCGCTCGAGGTCCTCGCCGACGAGCTTGCAAAATTTGGCAAGCACACGACCAGCAAGGGCTGCATCTACGTCAAACGCCTTGATGACATCGACACTAAAGTCCTCGAAAAGATGATCCAGAAAACGCTTAAAGCGAAGTAGTCATTTCCGTTTCCTGCGATTCCGCAACCAGCGCGTCGAGAGCGTATAATCTTTCCTTTACAGAAAGGAGCGAACCGTCCTCTTGCAGCACGAACTCATTCTCATACTCGATTTTGGCTCGCAGTATACGCAGCTCATTGCACGCCGCGTGCGTGAACAGGGAGTCTACTGCGAGATCCATCCGTTTCATTTGTCTGCGGACGAGATCGCCGCTCGGAAGCCGAAGGGTGTGATCTTGTCCGGCGGCCCGTCGAGCGTTACGGACGATGATGCGCCGCGGGTTGAGGCTGGATTCTACGACAAAGTAAACGCGCCGATCCTTGGCATTTGTTATGGGATGCAGCTTGTCGCGGCAGACCTGGGAGGCGCGATCGAACCGGCCGCACGACGGGAATACGGCCATGCAAAAGCGAGCGTGTTGAGCGGTCCCACGAAACTTTTTAGCGGAATGCCGTTTGAGCTGGATGTGTGGATGAGTCACGGCGATCACGTTACTGCCTTGCCGAATGGATTTCAGCAAACCGCGACGACAGGCGATGTCGTGACAGCGATCGAGTCTAACGCTCGCGGTATCTATTGTGTGCAGTTTCATCCTGAGGTCGCGCACACGCCGCTTGGGAAAGAGGTGCTTCGTAATTTTCTCTTCGAGGTCTGCGGGTGCAACGGCGACTGGACACCAGCGAGCTTTATAAAAGAAGAGATCGAAAAGATCCGCTCGACTGTTGGCGAAGCTGACCGTGTCGTCTGCGGGCTCTCCGGTGGTGTCGACTCCACCGTGGCAGCCGTGCTCGTGCATGAAGCGATCGGCGATCGGCAGACGTGCATTTTTGTAAACAATGGCCTGCTGCGCTATCGCGAGTTCGAAGACACGCTCCAGGTCTACAACGACAATCTGCATTTGAACGTCCGGGGTGTCGACGCTTCGCAGCAGTTTTACGACGTACTCGCGGGCGTGACCGACCCTGAGGAAAAACGCAAAGCTATCGGCGGAAAATTTATCGACGTTTTCGACGCCGAGGCGCAGAAGATCGGCGATGTGCGCTGGCTCGTACAAGGCACGCTTTATCCGGATGTGATCGAGTCGGTTAGTCTTCGCGGAGCGTCGGTCACGATCAAAACCCATCACAATGTCGGCGGCCTGCCGGAAAAGATGAATCTCAAGCTTATCGAGCCTCTGCGCGAGCTTTTCAAGGACGAGGTCCGGGCTATCGGCCGCGATCTCGGCATTCCGGAAATGATCCTCGAGCGGCATCCGTTTCCCGGGCCTGGTTTGGGCGTCCGGATTCTTGGCGAGATCACACCTGAAAAAGTCGAGCTTTTGCAGCGGGCCGACCGCATCTTTATCGAAGAGCTTCATTCCTGGGGAACTTACAAGGATGTGTGGCAAGCCTTTGCCGTGCTGCTGCCGATACACTCGGTCGGCGTGATGGGTGACTATCGCACCTATGAACAAGCGGTCGCATTGCGTGCTGTCACCTCCACCGATGGCATGACTGCCGATTGGGCGCGACTGCCGCATGATTTTCTAGCCGCCGTTTCGTCTCGCATCACGTCCGAGGTCCGCGGCATAAACCGCGTCGTCTACGACATCTCTTCCAAACCGCCTAGCACTATCGAGTGGGAATAGGCCTTCCATTTCGCTTTGGCTAATTGATCAAATGCTGGGGAACCATTTTTGAGATCGAACTGTGTCCGGTTTTGACGAGCTACCGCGTCTTCAGAAAAGGAGACGATCGAAGCTGGGGAACCATTGACTGGTTTGCGGCTTTCGGCAGTCGACTTATAGGCAACGATCGAGTGGGGGAACCATTTTTTATGCCAACGCGAAAGATATTAATAGAGATACCCGATTTTCTTGTTAACGGAAGTGTATTTAAAACCGGCATAGAAAGCTTTAACTGGAGCGACAACCGGACTATCGGAGCCACAGAGGGTGCGAGCCAGGAAACCACCGCGACACCTCGGCGAACCCTCATCGTGAACCGCGTTCGCGACCGATACTCGCCGGTGTTTCACCAGACATCGAATATTACGAAGCGTTTTAACAAGCTCAAGATCACGGTTACTCAATCTGATAAAGGCGCGGTCCGGCAGACAAATTCATACGAGTTTCATAACGTCGTTTTTGCCGATTACGAGACCGCCGCTGCAAGTAACGGTATGCCGCCGGTCGAGGCATTCACGCTCGATTTTGTGACCGTCGACTTTAATAACGGCCTGCCGATCGATCAGCCCGGCGTGCGTCGCAACGACAAGTTTGATCTGCGGGCACTTCGTCGACAATAGTTTCCCGATCGAGCTCTAGCTTTTTCCTTGGCTTCTCCCAAACAAGGATCAAACTAAAGCTTGAATCTAGACTCCCCTTTGATCACTCAGGTCATCAGTCTGAGTTTGTTAGACGAGAGCCTCTCCCTTTCCCTCGCCGGCAATGTTCACTATTAACTATCGGTTCTCCGCTGTAAATACCAATTGACGAGGTTGACGAGACTTTCGCTATTTGACGCAATTGTCCTAAATGTCTCGGAAGTCCATAAAGTCCCGGAAGTCCAGGACGACCGATAACCAAATCGCCGCTTTTGCCGTATGATAGTGAAAAATACTCAAATCATATGCACAGATCCGGACGCACGTTTTTGCTTCTTTTAGTTGTCTTTGTCTCGGTCAATTCGGTAGTCGCGCAAAAAGGCGCGCTCAAGATCGACTATACGGTCGCGGTCAAAGACATTGCCTCGCAGCAGTTTCACATTACGACCGACATTAAGAACATCGATCAGCCAAGGCTCGATCTGAGTTTGCCGACATGGACCCCGGGTTGGTACACGGTCGAAAATTATTTCAAAAACGTGCTGCGGTTTCGCATCACGGATGCGAGCGGCAAGATACTGCCGCACACGATGTCTAAAAAGCAGACGTGGAATGTGGATACACGCGGGCTGAAAGAGATACGCGTCGATTACGACTATCAGGCAACGGTACTAGCGCTGAACCAGGCAAAGATAACGAAGGATTTTGCGTTCTTTACAGGTATCGAGCTTTTTCTTGAGCCAGGAGGCCATCGCAACGATCCGAGCACGGTTCACTTTCAGGTTCCTTCAGGGTGGAAATTGATCTCAGCATTGAAAGAAACGTCGGACCCTATGGTTTACACAGCCGACAACTACGATGTGCTCGTCGATGCTCCCACCGAGATGGGCAGCTTTGACGTGACGCGGTTTGAGGTCGAGGGAAAGCCGCACTTTTTCGTGGCGAATCCGGCCGGAACTTTCAGCGTGGAAAAGTCGCGTAGATTCACCGAAATGATGGCAAAGGTTGCTCAGGCTGACAGCCGAATGTTTGGCGGGCTGCCGTATGAAAAGTACGTGATGTTTTACTTTTTCGCACCGCCTGAATCGAACGCCAGCGGAGCGCTCGAGCACCTGAACTCATTTGTCTCATTCGCACCGGCGGGGGATGTCGCGACACCGGAAGGCATCATCGGCACGGCCGCACACGAATACTTTCACTTGTGGAATGTGAAACGCATCCGCCCGGCCGAGATGTGGCCGTACGATTACTCACGCGAAAACGAGACGCCGCTGCTGTGGGTGTCCGAAGGGTTCACGAACTACTACGGCAGCAAGGCGCGGTTTCGTGCGGGGCTGCAGACGCCTGAGAGCTTTCTCAGCGGCGTAGCAGGAGCCGCATCAAGCATTGAAACGGACGAGGTGCGAAACTACATCTCGCCGGCCGAGTCGTCTGTCTCGACTTGGGTGGGTTACGATACACCCGTCGCATTTGGCATCTCGTATTACACGCAGGGGCAAAACCTCGGCGCTCTGCTCGACCTCTCGATACTCAACGATACAAAAGGAAAAAGCGGCCTAGACGACGTGATGCGGGCACTCTTTAACGAGCATTACAAACGCGGCCGCGGATTTACGACAGAAGAGATGATCGCGATCATTAACCGCATAACCAAGCGCGACTATCAAGATTTTTATCGGAAGTATGTTTTCGGCACGGACGTGCCTAATTACGACCAGATCTTTGGCTTCGCTGGTTATCGAAAAGAGGAGAAGGACGGGCAGGCTCCCGTGCTCGGATTTTTCGCAAGGTTTCGCGGTAACGGCATCGGGATCACGGGCGTGCAGCCTGATTCGCCCGCGTCGGCTGCGGGCCTGCAGATCGGTGATGTGATCACAAAGATCGACGGCCAAGCAATATCTGCGGTCAACTTCGGCTCGTTGGCTGGAAAGGCAGTTAAATTGTCAGTTACGCGTCGTGGCGAGGATTTAGAAGTCCCGATGACCGTCGGCTCACGAAGTGTTAAGAGCTGGCAGCTCACGAGCGTCGCGACACCAACTGCCGATCAGCAGAGAGTGCGCGACAGTTGGCTGAAACGTTAGATCTTGTCGTAGACGTAGACGGGCGTTCCGACGGGCATCATTTTGTAGAGTGCCTTGTCGGCAAAACGCGGTACGCGGACGCAGCCGTGGCTCGCGGGATATGGCGGGATCGACGGGCTGCCGTGAACGGCTATTCCGCCGTTAAAATAACTCGGGTAGTAAAGGTCGCCGAGCGAAGCCTTTCGGACTCCGTTATATTTCCACTGCACTTTGAAATTGCCGCGCGTCGTGTGTGCTTTTTGCCACATGCCGTCGTCGAAGTATTTCGCTTCGTTGCCGGTCGAAACTGCGACGATCTTTTCAACAACGCCATCGGACCCGACATAAAAGAGAACTTGTCTACTAATGTCGACTTCAACATGCGCCGTGCCGTCGTTGTATTTGGGTGTCGGCTTCGTGGCGGTTTTGAGAAGTTCAAGATCCGCGGCGCTCATCACGCCCGTTCGCTTGCGGCCCTCGACCTTTTGAAAGGCAAGGATCGCCTGCCGCGTTGAGTCATCCGACCTGCCGTCGATCTTGGTGATCCAGTAGCCGAGGTCATTGAGCCGCTGCTCGACCTCGAGCATGTTTACTTTTTGTTTTTGAGCAAAAACCGATGATGCCGCAGCCGTAATTAGAACTAACGCCGCGAGACCGATCGTAAAGCCAATTCTGTTTTTCATACCAATATTACTTAGGGGGAGAGTGAACTCTCGCACATTCTGAAGCAAATTTACGGCCACTCCTGATAGAACGTTAAGATTAGCTGCTTTTGCGTACAATCGGAGTATCTCAATCGGTCATTTTGACCGAATTTTTAACACAATCTCCTAAAATCACCAAAAAGAAAAAAGCCGGAAGCTGGGACCGCGCCCAACTTCCGACAATTTTTTCAACCCTGTTTGATTCTGACCTTAGTCGTAGACGTAAACTGTCATTCCGATCGAGACCATATCTACGAAATCTTTGTCGGCAAAACGAGGTATGCGTGCACATCCGTGGCTCGCGGCGTTCGCCGGAACCGACGGACTGCCGTGGATCGCGATACCCCCGTTAAAGTAGCTCGGGTTATAGATCGTGCCCAGCGGTGCCTTGCGGACGCCGTGGATCTGTCGGCTGATGACAAATTTGCCTCGCGGCGTATACGCACGATCCCATTTGCCTTGGCTAAAATATCGCTCGCCGCTGCCGGTCGATGTCGAAAGCACCTTGGTCACTTGGCCGTTGTTGTCCACGAGAAAGATCACCTGACGCGAGATGTCTATCTCGACGTGGGCTGCACCGTCGCTGTACTTTGCGGCGGCTCGCGAACCGTTTTGGATCGCGTTTAAGACATCATCTGTCAGCACGCCGGTTCGCTTGAGACCGTTAACCTTTTGGAAGGCCATGATCGCCTGTCGGGTCGAGTCATCAGATGTGCCGTCGACGGCAGTGATCCAATAACCGAGATCGGCAAGCATCTGCTCGGCTTGGAGCGTTTTTGCACGCCGCTGATCATTATTGCCCGATGCGAATGCGTTGATGCCGCCAAGTGCGATGGTCCCGATCAGAGCCAGGAGCATCAAGGGTCGAATCGTTCTAGAATTTCCTGTTATGAGTGCCATAAAAATATATGCTTAATATCGTTTAAGCTTTTCCAGCCATTGGAGAGACGCATTAGAAAAATGTTTTTGCGTCACCCGATCACTAACGCGTATCTGTGCGTAAAAACGCATCAGATGTTAAACTTTCGCACTAAATAAATGAGCGGAGAACGGGCAGCGGTACAGTTCGATAATGTGGGTTACACGGTCGGGGAGACCGTAGTGATCGCGGGACTGGATCTGGAAATCTACCAGGGCGAGACACTGGTTTTGCTCGGCGAGTCTGGCTGCGGCAAGACGACAACACTAAAGCTCATAAACCGGCTGATCGAACCGACGTCGGGCGAGATATTTGTCGAAGACAAGCTGACAACCGATTGGGACGCGGTGGAGCTGCGGCGGCACATCGGCTACGTGCTGCAAGAGGGCGGATTGTTCCCGCATTACACGGTCGCACAAAATGCCTCGCTCGTGAATGGTTTGCTCGGCTGGGATGAAACGCGAAGACGCGAGCGAACGCGCGAAATGCTCGATCTTGTAGGCCTGGATCCGGCTCGTTTTGCAGACCGATTCCCTCACGAGCTTTCGGGCGGCCAGCGTCAACGCGTTGGCGTCGCTAGGGCCCTAGCGGCAGATCCGGAGATCGTTCTGCTCGATGAGCCATTCGGCGCGCTTGATGCGATCACGCGAACAAACTTACAAAAGGAATTTGCCCGGCTCGTACGCGATCTCGGCAAGACCGCCGTTTTCGTTACGCACGACCTTCACGAGGCAATGCTGCTCGGCTCACGGATAGCGCTGATTGATAAGGGACGGATCGCTCTGCTTGCCACACCGGAGGAATTCAAACATTCCGATCTGCCTCTGGTCAGAGCGTATCTCGAAACGGCTTTTGTGACTGTATGATCAGCGGTATTATTACGACCATCCCATTGTCTCTATGAAGAACGATAAAACGAATCGGCGCGAGTTTATTAAAGCGAGTGCGGCGGGGTTTGCTACGCTCGCACTGTTTGGAAATATGAAAGGCGAAGCATTACTGGTCTTTGAGGGCGACCCATATCCCGAGTTGGTCGAGGCCACAATCACCGACCTGCAAGCAAGGATGAAGTCGGGCAAGCTGACCTCGAGGCGGCTGGTCGAGATGTATCTCGAACGCATCAAGGTGATAGATCCGAAAACCCACGCTGTGCTCGAGCTCAATCCGGACGCGCTTGCTATCGCCGATGCATTAGATAAGGAACGAAAAAAAGGAAAGGTGCGTTCCGCGATGCACGGCATACCGATACTGATCAAGGACAATATCGACACGGCCGACAAGATGCATACAACGGCCGGCTCGTGGGCGCTCTATGACGCCCCCACACCGAAACAGGATGCCTTTGTCGCCGCGCAGCTGCGGAGATCGGGAGCGGTGATCCTGGGCAAAACAAACTTGAGCGAGTGGGCAAATTTCCGCGCAAACGGATTGCCCAATCGCGGAACGAGCGGTTGGTCAGGACGCGGCGGACAGACGAATATGCCGTATTTCCTGGACCAGAATCCGAGCGGTTCGAGCTCGGGCTCGGGAGTCTCGGTGTCGGCAAATCTCACTCCTGTGGCGATCGGCAGCGAGACAAACGGCTCGATAATTTCGCCGTCGCTTACGAACGGCATCGTCGGTATCAAACCGACGGTCGGATTGGTATCCCGCGCCGGGATCATTCCGATATCGCATTCGCAGGACACGGCGGGCCCGATGGCGCGTACCGTCAGCGACGCAGCGATCGTCCTGACACAGATCGCTGGTACCGACCCCAATGACGCGGCTACTGTAGAAGCGGACAAACGGAAAGCGAAAGATTACACAAGATTTCTCGACAAGGACGGGCTCAAAGGTGCGAGACTCGGGCTGGTTACCTTTCAGCCGCAGCGCCCCCAGCTGCTCGAGGCGTGGAAGGCATTCTACGAACCCTTTATCCAAAAGCTGCGCGATGCCGGTGCGACCGTCGTCGATGTGAAATTTCCGGACTTTGGTCAAGGTGCGGGGACGGATCGGACGAATGTGCTCTTATATGAATTTAAGTCAGACATCGCAAAGTACCTTGCGGCACGCGGCGGTCAGCACAAGACGCTTGCCGACCTGATCAAGTTTAACGAAGACGACAAGGATCGGGAGCTGCAGATATTCGGCCAGGAACTTTTCATCCAGTCGCAAGCGAAGGGCGATCTAACGGACAAGGCCTACATCGACGCCCTCGCAAAGGTCCGTAAACAAACACGTTACGATGGCATCGATGCTTTGCTCACGGCTAATAAACTCGATGCTCTTGTCGGGCCTACCAGCGGACAGGCGTGGGGCATCGCAGCGGTCGCGGGATATCCGTCGATCACTGTTCCGCTTGGGTTAAGGAATATTCCGGCTGTCGCAGCCGCGGGAAATGCTCCGGCAATCGCGGCAACTGTTCAGCCTGCGGGAATGTTCTTTTTCGGCACGGCGTGGAGCGAACCGACGCTGATCAAATATGCCTACGCGTTTGAGCAAATGACCAAAGCCCGTGTGACGCCGCAATTTCTGCCGACGATTCCCAAGGGCTGACGTTTCAACTGTTTCAGTGTTTCAGGTGTTTCAAAGTGTTTCATTAGTTAGCTAATGCCTTTCGCCGATTTCATTCGAAATAATTGGCAGGAATTGCTCGTGCTGACCCGCGAGCACATTATCCTTGTGCTCATCTCGACCGGGCTCGCGGTGGTGATCGGCGTTCCGCTAGGAATTCTCTTAACAAGAATTAGATCGCTGCAGACGCCGGTTCTGGGTTTTGCAAACGTTTTGCAGACCGTGCCGAGCCTGGCGCTGTTTGGTCTACTCATACCTATTTCATTCATCGGCATCGGCGCGAAGGCGGCGATCATCGCTTTAGCTTTATACGCATTGCTGCCGGTTATCAGAAACACCGTCACCGGTATCTTGGGCATCGATCCAAAGATCCGCGAGGCGGCGACGGCGATGGGAATGACCGATGGCCAAGCGCTCCGAATGGTCGAGCTGCCGCTGGCGATGCCGGTGATCTTGACTGGCGTTCGAGTCGCTGTCGTTATCTGTGTCGGAGTCGCGACGGTCGCTGCTGCTGTCGGTGCCGGCGGGCTGGGCACGTACATCTTTCGGGGCTTAAGGCAAAACGATAACAATTTGCTGTTGGCTGGCGCGCTCGCGTCCGCACTGCTCGCCCTGCTTTGCGATTTCGGATTGGGGAAGATCGAGAGGTCGTATCGCGTCGGCGAACGCTCGTCCGCCGTCGGCCGCAAGCTGATGGGTGCGGCGATCGGGGGGATCTTTGTTGCGGTTATCGCGTTTAGCTATTCGGGCAGGACGACAAATGCATCGACGAGCGACGTGCCGATGCTATCGGGCAAAACCATCCGCGTCGGGTCAAAGGATTTTACAGAGTCGGTGATCCTGGCTGAGATACTTGCGCAGATGCTCGAGAAACACGGCGTGACGGTCGAGCGTCATTTTGAGCTTGCGGGAAATCTGCCGCAAGAATCGCTGCTCTCAAATCAGCTCGACGTCTATCCCGAATACACCGGTACGGCCTACACCGCGATACTCAAACACAAGCCGCTGACCGATCCGCAAGCGGTCTACGATCAGACAAAGTCGGAATACGCCGATCAATTTAAGCTCACGGTTAGTCCGCCGCTGGGATTTGCAAATGATTTCGCGATCCTGGTTCGAGGCGATGTCGCTCGGAAGAATAATTTGAAAACGATCTCGGATGCCGTCCCGCTTGCTCGTCAGTGGCAAGCCGGCTTTGGACAGGATTTTATGTCGCGCGCGGACGGCTATCCGGGTTTTGTGAAGGCCTATGGATTTAACTTCGCTCGTCAGCCACGTGAGATGGACCTGTCGCTAACCTATCGTGCACTGCAATCGGGCGAGCTCGATATCATCGCCGGCAATTCCACAGACGGACTCATTTCGGCGCTCGATCTGTTTCAACTCGCGGACGATCGACATTACTTCCCGCCGTATCAAGCCGTATATATCGCACGCCAAGACGCCGACCCGGTGTTGCAGGAGGCGTTTGCCAAACTCAACAACGCGATCTCGACTGACGACATGCGGAAAATGAATTTTGAGGTGGATGGAAATAAAAAGCCACCGAAAGATGTGGCGGCTGAGTGGTTATCGCCCAAGCGCTAAGGCACGAAACTATAGGTGACGATTCCCGTGACTGAGACTGCGGCGCCATTCAGAATCACGGGTTCTATGCTGGACGCGCATGCCGTAGTTTCGGCAGAGTTTCGCAGCGAGGGATGACCACCAACAGCTCCGGCCGCAATGATCTTTCCAGCTGTGTCTGTTACAACGGCAACCGGAACTGCTCCCGATATCCGAGTTGATCTCGCACTAGCCGGATAGTCAGGTCGCGCCATGTACTTGACCCGTCCCTGAAGCACACCTGCGTCGACGATCCGGCCGCGGTCTACGGAGGAATTTTCACGCCATGGCTTTCCCGACGCGTCGAACTTATAAGTGACCGTCGTTTCTACATCTACGGGCTTACCATTTTTGAGCGCAGGCTCAAATGCGGTCTGCTTGGCTGCTGCCAGAACCGCATCTCGAATTTTGCGAACAAGTTCATTATTACGACCTGAGCACGGAGCCGCGGGGCCACTCGCGTCCCTTATCGTTAGTTTGCCCTGTTTATTAATGGTTGCTGAAACTACCACCGACCCGCCATATCCAAGGCTTGATGTACCCACTCGATAAACAGGGTCAGGATTGGTGACTATTTTGGGCGGAGTGATCGAGTCCTGGCCTACGGCCATTGCCGGAAGAAACAAAAAAAGTGTTGTCGACAGTAGGAGTACTTTCATATTTTCGCGAGGTCCTAATGCTTTCGAGTTAGAGAAATTAAGTTTGAGAATGACAGTCTACGATTAGCGCGTTAGCCAATCAATCTTGCGATCCCAGAGTGCAAAAAGAGCGGCACATGGCCGCTCTTTCCTAAATCAAAGATTTCGTACGACTATCTGCGGCGTTTTAGAAGCAATCCTAAAACCAAACCGGCGGCGGCTGAGATCAACAGTGCCTGGCCGGGCTTCTCGCGTGCAAAATTCTTTGCGTCCTCAACGATCTGTTTCGGATCTTTTTCCTTGAGCTCGTTAAACTTGTCGCCAGCCTGAGAAAACTTCTCGCTAGCATAGTCACGCGCCTTTACTGCGGCATCCTGTATCTTTTGCCCGTACTCTTGGGCCTGCGATTTAAGGTTTCCTAAATATTCGTCCTCGGTCGAGCCAAAGCCGCTCGGCACGGCAACCAAGCCCGATTCCAATTCGCGTTCTGCGTTCTTAACTTCCTGATCAAATTCTGACATTCCCTTTACTCCCTTTTTTGATAATTCAGTGTACGTAAAAACTACACCGCCGGTGTAGATAACGAAATCCTAGGCAAATTGTTCGCCACTTTCGAGGTCGCAAATAATTGAAAAATGTGGCTTGACAACCCTGCTGTCGAAATGAGAATCTCATAATTTCCCCAAGTAAGTAAGTGCTTACTTTATATAAATGACGGAGATAGACTTGATCGACGATCTCACCACAACAGGCCCGGGAGCACCTCGGATGAAGGGCGACGAGCGCCGCGAGCAGATCCTCGCGACGGCCGTTAACCTGTTCTCCCGCAACGGTTTCCGAGGCACGACAACGAAAGAAATTGCGCAAGCCGCGGGGGTGTCTGAGGCTATGGTTTTCAGACATTTTGCTAATAAGGAAGCTCTGTACGCCGCCATTCTCGAAGACAAAAATTGCCGCGAAGGCGTCGGGCGTTTTCCATGGGAGAGCAACGAGCAACTTCAGGCCGCCATAACGGCAAAGGACGACCATGCGGTGTTTTACCAGCTCGCTCTTGGAGCTCTAAACAAACACCAATCGAGCGTGCCTTTTATGCGGCTACTGTTTTACTCGGCACTTGAGGAACACGACCTCGCCGAACGGTTTTTCAGAGATTTCATCGAAAGGATCTACGTTTTTATAGGCGAGTACATTATTGAGCGACAAAAAGATGGTGCGTTTCGGGAAATGAATCCGAGAGTCGCGGTCCGGGCGTTTCTGGGCATGCTTATCCATCATTCGCTCAACAATATCCTTTGGGACAAAGAGCGACGTCTTTTGGACATTTCGGCGGAAGAGGCCGCGGATAGTTTTGCGACGATCTTTCTAAGCGGCGTAGCAGAGAAGAATTAAGGACCTCGCTGATGCGAGCGTAAACTTTCAAATGACTAAAGCGAAAGCATTTTGGACGGCTGCACTGGTCCTGGCGTCACTGGTACTGATGTCAGGATGCAGATCGGGTGCGTCGGCAAATACTAATACAAATACGCAGCCGACGACGATCGATGTGACGGCGGCGCCGGCGGAGATCCGTCAGATACCGACATACTTCGAAGCGACAGGTAACCTGGTCAGCGATGCGTCGACGGATGTCGCACCGGCGGTTGCGGGCAAGATCGCGCAGGTAAATTTCGACATCGGAAGCTACGTCAATCAGGGTGATGTCCTGATCAGGCTCGATGAGCGGGACGCGGTGATCCGTCTGGAACAGGCCCAGGCACAGCTGAACCAATCGCAGTCGAGCGTGATGCAGGCCGAGGCGCAAGCCGAACAGGCCAGGACGAACGTGCGGCAGGCTCAGGCACAGCTTGGCCTCTCACCAAACGAAAAATTTGATATCAACAACGTCGCCGAGGTCCGCAACGCCAAGGCGAATCTCGATCTGGCAGAGCTCGAATTTAGCCGATCGGGTCGATTGCTCGAGTCGGGCGATCTCTCGCGATCACTCTATGACCAGCGAAAGACGCAACGCGACCAGGCGCGTGCCGCGTATCAGACCGCGCTGAACGGAGCGAATCAGCGTTACGCCGCAATTCGCACCGCTGAGGCACAGGTATCGACAGCCGAAGCCGGCGTCCGTGCCACGCGTTCGGCAGTCGGTGGGGCGCAAGCTCAGGTCTCCGCGGCGCAAAAGGCCGTCAACGATACGTACGTTCGTGCGCCGATAAGCGGTTACGTTTCAGACAAGGTCGCGGATGTCGGCGAGTACATCAGCCCGAGTGCGCCCAATACCAAGATCGCGACGATCGTTCGCACGTCAGTACTGCGTCTGCGTATCGACGTGCCCGAACAGTCGATCGGCAAGGTCGCGACGGGCCAGAGCATCTCGCTACAGGTTAGTGCGTTTCCGGAGCGAAATTTTGCAGGGACGGTCGTAAGAATGTCTCCCTCCGTCAATGCGACGGCACGAACGCTTGTGGTTGAGGCGGAAGTGCCGAATTCGGACGGCCTGTTGAAGCCCGGACAGTTTGCGACGGTGAGGATCACGCAGTCGAAACCCGAGCCTGCGGTGATGATCCGCGTCGCGGCCGTTAGGACCGAGGGTGATGTCAGTCGCGTATTTATTATCAAAGACGGCATTGCTCGCGAGCAGCTCGTCCAGCTCGGTCTGCTCGAAAACGACATGATCCAGGTCAAACAGGGCGTGGTCGAGGGAGAAATAGTCGCGACAAGCAATTTGGATAAGTTGAGTGATGGAGTGTTCGTGAGGCAGCTCTGAGTCCAAAGTTCAAGGTCCAAGGTCCAAAGCGAAGAAGGCGATGGCAAGCGGTAAAAAATTCGAGGATCTTGAGGCGTGGAAGCTCGCGCGCGAAATATCGCGTCTTATTTATTGGGTAAGTTCGAACGGCGCGTTCGCGAAAGATTTTGCGTTAACGAGTCGCATGATCTCGGGACTGATCAAGTATTCGAAACAGTCTGAACTGAAAGGAAGCAAGTTTAACTGACTTTGGACATTGGACTTTAGACCTTGGACTTAGAGTTTTATGCAGTGGCTAGCCGAAATATGTGTTAAGCGTCCGGTTTTCGCGACGATGATCGTGATGTCGTTGGTCGTGCTCGGAACATTCTCGTTCTTCAGGATCGGCGTCGACCTGTTTCCAAAGGTCGATTTTCCGACGATCACTGTGACGGTCGTGAACCCCGGCTCGTCGCCAGAGGAAATGGCGACCGAGGTCACCGACAAGATCGAAGAGGCCGTCAACACCATCAGCGGTATCGATGAGCTGCGCTCGACATCGATCGAGGGCATCTCGCAGGTGTTCGTCCAGTTCGTCCTTGAAAAAGATGTGAACGTCGCCGCGCAAGAGGTTGAGAACCGCGTTCAGACGGTCATTCCAAACTTGCCGGAAACGGCCGAGCAGCCGACGGTGCAAAAACTCGACTCTGATGCGGCTCCGGTTTTGCGAATCGTCGTGTCTGCTCCGCAAGCACTTCGCGAGGTTACGGAGGTCGCTAAGAATCAGGTCAAGGAAAAGATCGAGTCCGTCAACGGCGTCGGCCAGGTAACGATACTTGGCGGACGCGAGCGGCAGATAAATATCTGGGTCGACCCTGACAAAATGCGTGCGTATAACGTCACGCCGGGTGAGGTCGTCAATTCGCTCAAGATCCAGAACATGGAATTTCCCTCGGGGCGTCTCGACCAGGGCCAGAACGAGACCGCCGTGCGCACGATCGGAAAGATCCGCGATCCGCAGCAGTTTAACAATGTCATCGTCGCAACTCGCGATAATTATCAAGTCAAGGTAAGCGACCTCGGCTATACCGAGGATGGCGCGGAAGAGCTGCGCTCCGAAGCCCGATTGAACGGCCAGCCAGCCGTCGTATTGATCGTTTCAAAACAGTCAGGCCAGAACACCGTCGCCGTTGCGCGGGAGGTCAAAGACCGTCTCAAGGAGATCCAGTCGACACTGCCCAAGGGGTTTGAGATGCGAATCATCGGCGACAACTCGATCTTTATCGAAAACTCGCTGCATGCCATCGAAGAGCACTTGATCGTCGGATCGATACTCGCGTCGGTCGTAGTGTTTCTCTTTTTGTGGAGTTTTCGGTCGACCTTTATTGCCGCGCTCGCGATACCGACGTCGATCATCTCGACCTTCGCACTCGTTTACGCGATGGGCTACACGCTTAACTCGATCACGATGCTGGCCCTGACGCTGATGGTCGGTATCGTTATCGACGACGCCATCGTGGTTCTTGAAAACATCTTCAGGTTTATTGAAGAGAAGGGTATGAATCCGTTTCAGGCGGCGATCGAGGGCACACGCGAGATCGGCCTTGCCGTCATGGCGACGACGCTGTCGCTGATGGCAGTGTTTGTCCCGATCGGATTCATGCAGGGTATCGTCGGACGGTTTATGTCGAGCTTTGGCTTGACGGCGTCGTTCGCGGTCGGCGTTTCGCTGCTTGTATCGTTTACGCTGACGCCGATGCTCGCTGCTCGCCTGATCAAACGGCCAAAAGAAAGTCTCGATAGAGCGGAGGGCAGAGACTCACTCCATTCCGATGAAGAGGCCCGCGAAGAACGGCTTCATTCACACGATAGCAAGCACACGGGGTGGTTTCGTTATGTCGATAACGTCTACACGTATCTGCTGCGGTTTTCGCTCGGCCACCGCTGGGTGATATTGCTGCTGGTCGGTGTCACATTCCTCGCGATCATTCCGATGTTCATGTTTGTCGGTAAGAATTTTCTGCCGGTGGACGACCAGTCGCAATACGAGGTTTCAGTACGGGCCCCGGAAGGGACCAGTCTTGGCTCGACCGCTCAATTGCTGGAACGGATCTCGGCGGAGATCCGTAAAATGCCTGGCGTCACCGACACGCTGGCGACCGCGGGCGGCGGACAGCAGCAGGTTGTCAATGCCGGTTCGATATACGTAAAGCTCACGGAGATCCACGATCGCGACAAATCGCAGGAGCAGATGATGGCCGACACGCGCGAGATGATCCTGGAGAAATTCCCGCCCGAACTTCGCACGGCGATCCAGCAGGTTGCAGCATTCTCCGGCGGCGGATTCAGAAACGCAAACGTGCAGTTTTTTATCGCCGGGCCGGACCCGAAAGTCTTGGAAGAAAACGCCGACAAGGTGATGGCAAAAATGAAGACGATCCACGACGCTGTGGACGTCGACTCGACGCTTGTCACCGGAAAACCTGAGGTCCAGCTTAAGGTCGACCGCGACACGGCAGCAGATCTGGGTGTGCGGGTCGGCGATGTCTCGCAGGCGCTCAATACACTGATCGCCGGACAGGAAGCGACGCAGTTCAACCAGGGCACAGATCAGTATGAAGTGCGCGTTCGAGCAGTCAACCCGTTTCGCACGAGCATCGATGGCTTAAAGCGCGTGATCGTTCCGTCGTCAAAGGTCGGCTGGGTTACGCTCGACCGCGTCGTCAAGATACAGAATGGAACCGGCCCTAGCTCGGTCGATCGTGTCAATCGTCAGCGACAGGTAACGCTGCTGGCGAATACCCGGCCCGGCGGTTCGGCCGCATTGATCACGGCCGGGATCGACTCGTACGTAAAGGAGATCGGCCTCGACAAGCTGCCCGGGTACACGGTCGGTTACGTCGGCCAGTCAAAGGAAATGGGCAAGGCGGGCATGTACTTTTTGATGGCGTTCGTACTGTCGTTCGTCTTTATGTACATCGTGCTGGCGGCGCAGTTTGAGTCGTTCATTCACCCGGTGACGATCCTTCTCACACTGCCGCTGTCGATACCGTTCGGAATTTTTAGTTTATTAATAACCGGGCAGACGGTGAACATCTTTTCCGGTTTGGGATTACTGTTGCTGTTCGGTGTGGTGAAGAAAAACGCGATCTTGCAGATCGACCACACTAACAATCTGCGATCGCAGGGAATGGGCCGATACGACGCACTAGTTCAGGCAAACCGGGATCGGCTGCGGCCGATCCTGATGACGACTATAGCGCTGGTCGCGGGTATGTTGCCGCTCGTTGTCTCGAGCGGAGCCGGTTCTGGTACGAACCGTTCGATCGGTGTCCTGGTCGTCGGCGGACAGACGCTTTGTTTGCTGCTGACGCTGTTGGCCGTGCCTGTTTTTTATTCGGTTTTCGACGATCTGGCCGAGCTGAAATTATTTCGCTACGTCGGACGATTTTCGTCGTGGCTTTTCGGCGGCGTCCGGCGGCGATTTGCTTCGGCAACTAGCTCGATCAGCAACATTACCGGACGCTGATAGACAAGGGGTTATTTATACGTTCATGAAAAGGGTTTTATACATATTTATTATCGGGCTGCTGTTTGCTTGCGCCGATATCGCGGCACAAACGCCGACGCCCACAGCGACGCCCGGCGTCGTGCCTATACCAAATGTGACGCCGACACCGTTGGCGACGCCGAATGCGTCCGCTACGCCCCCGGCCGTGACAACGCTGCCTGAAAATCTACCTGCGGTGCCCGCTGTTGCGCCGACCTTCGAATCGCGGATCGGAACGCTGCCGGAGCTTGGACGCGTCGGCGTTGACATGGCCGAGCAAAGACCGCTGGCGTTGAGCCAGGCGGTTGAGCTCGCTCTGTCGAATAACAAAGACATCGAGGTGACGCGTAAGAATATTCGTATCGCAGAGTTTGACCTGAAAGCAGCTCGCGGCGTTTATGAGCCCAGGTTTACCGGGCAGACATATTACGAAAAGGCTACTGTACCGAACATCAGCTTTTTTTCACCGACGATCACGAAGGTGACGAATAGCTCGATAGTCGGAAACGCGGGATTGCAAGCATATCTACCGGGAATGGGAACGGTATTCAATGCGTCGCTAAACAATCAAAACGTCTCCACCACAAATCCGATCTCGATCATCAGCCCGCAGCTGTCGTCGAACTTTACCGTGAGTGTCACGCAGCCGCTGTTTCGCGGGCGGAGCTTTGACCTCAACCGCCGAACGATAGAGGTCGCGAAACGAAATCTCACGCTTAGCGACGTTCAATTTCGCCAGCGGACGATAGAGATCGTAGCGAATGTTCAGCGAGCGTACTGGGATCTGACCTACGCGCTCAGAAATCTGCAAGTGCAGCATGATGCCGTTCGAGATGCTCGCGCACAACTGGAACATAACCGCCGCTTGGTAGAAGAGGGTCAGCTTGCTCCGATTGACGTCGTTGCTGCGGAGACGCAGGTTGCGAATTTTGAACAGGCCGTTTACGACGCGCTCAATACCGTGAATCAGTCTGAGAACAATTTGAAGAATCTGATATCGCCGAACCGAAATAACGACATTTGGGGTGTAGCGATCACACCGGTCGAGTCGGTTGAAGTTGCTGTGCCGTCGACCACTCTAACTGACGCAGTCGATCTTGCTATTCAAAATCGTCCGGAGCTTGAGATCAATCGCGTTCAAAAAGATATCAACTCGGTCGACCAACGATATTACAAGGAACTCAAAAAACCACAGATCGATCTGGTAGCGAGCTATACGTCAGCCGGCGTGGGCGGAAGCCTAAATCCGAATTTTTCTAATCCGCTGCTTGCAGCCTGCTTAAATGACCCAACCCTGCCGCAGTGTGAAAGCGCACCGGCGGCACAAGCGCAACTGCTTCAGAGCGTTGGCTCATCTGGTACGGCGTATACCGACATTCTTGCGAACAAATATCCGACCTATCGAGCGGGTATTCAATTTAACCTGCCGATCTTTGGCGACAAGACGGCAAAGGCACAATACGGTCGATCCGTCGTCGAGGGTGAACGGCTCGAGGATCAGCGCGAGCAGATCGAGCAGATTATTCAAGTCGATGTGCGGAATGCGCTGCAGGCGGTCCGGACGGCTGAGGCTCGTCTACGGGCAGCTGCGATCGCTCGTGAAAATTCTGAACGCCAATACGAATCCGAAAGGCGAAAGCTCGACGAGGGCCAGTCAGATATTTACCGGGTTCTTGATCGGCAGACACAGCTCTCCACCGCGCGCAGTACCGAGCTACGTGCCCGTACAGAGCTGAACAAAGCGATCGCCGATCTGCAGCGAGCAACGGGCAATACACTTAAGGAAAATAATATCGATACAAAGAAGTAGCGCGAACTAAGCCTTGGGTCGTCATGAAAGCTGTATATATCAAAGAATTTGGCGGAGCGGAAAATCTCGAAATTCGAGATGTACCTGATCCGACAAAACCGAAAGGTACGGAGGTTTTGATAAAGGTCAGAGCTGCCGGCCTCAATCGTGCCGATATCATGCAGCGGTTGGGCAAATATCCGCCTCCCGTAGGTTACTCGCAAAATATCCCCGGACTCGAATTTGCCGGTGAGATTGTGGAGACCGGTGAGGATACGACTGAGTACCATCCGGGCGATCGAGTTTTTGGCATAACCGCCGGTGAGGCCCAGGCAGAATACTTGTCGATCGACGAGCGTTTGCTCGCACGAATTCCTGACGATCTAACGTTTATCGAAGCGGCGGCGGTGCCCGAAGTTTTTATTACGGCTCATGACGCGATCTTTACTCAGGGCGAGTTGCAGCCAGGCGAATGGCTGCTTATTCATGCTGTTGGCTCGGGCGTTGGCCTTGCGGGATTGCAGATGGCAAAGACTAAAGGAGCATTTGTCGTAGGAACATCACGTACGCAGGATAAGCTTGATCGCTGCAAAGAGTTTGGGCTCGACCTGCCGATCCTGACTCGTGAGCCGGTTTTCGCGGATGCAGTAAAACAGGCTAGTGGAGCCGGTGCAAACGTCGTTCTCGATCTCGTTGGTGGGGATTACTTTCCTGAGAACCTCGCGGCCCTCGCCACAAAAGGACGTGTGATCATCGTTGGTCTTACAGCCGGCCGAAAGTCCGAGATCGATCTCGGTTTGGCGCTGGCAAAGCGAGCGAGGATCATCGGTACCGCCCTAAGGGGCCGCACGCTAGAAGAAAAGTCAGCGGCGATCAAAGCGTTTGTCAACGACGTGGTTCCGCTGTTGGCAAATGGACAGGTGAAGCCAAATATCGATCGGGCATTCCCCGCGTCCGAGATCGTTGCTGCCCACCGATATCTCGAATCGAACGAGAGCTTTGGCAAAGTGATTCTGGAATTTTAGGATCCGATACGCGCGGCTGCGTCGTCCGTCACGATACAGAGTCCGGCGACTTTTCTTGATTCCAATTCGGCCATTTTCGCGATCGCATTCGCGAATGTCAGACCCGAAAATTCACATTGATCAAAAGATACGACTGACCAAGTCGGTAGATCCAGCTCCGACATCTGCTGATCCCCGTTTCTCGTTTCTTTAGTACTTGATTCGGCCATTTTCTCAACAAATTGAAAGCGTATCACGGTTTTCCACTTGTGGAAAAATCATATTCTGAAGGACCCGGGTCCTGCTTCTAGTGTGATTTTCACCGCATTGAGACTGTAATTTCCATTGCCGTCGAAGAAACTCCGGGATATATTGGAGCATCACAAATTCCACCTGATCCAAATAATAAGGAGACGTCCCATATGCGAAACCATTCCCGCAAGCTGTCCGTGCACACGGCCTCACTATCGATAATTTTTATCTGTCTATTGATGACGGCTGCGGTTATCGCGCAAAACGAAGAGCCTGAGGTTCTGAAGTCCCGTGCAGAGACGCTTGTCGCTCAGCAGAAATTTACAGAGGCACTTCCGCTCTATGAAAAGCTTGCGGTAATGTTTCCGAAAGACGCGATGGTCTACCGCAATTTCGGTTTCTCGCTGTTGGGACAGGCTGCAAATACTCAAGATGCCGACGCTCGTCGTCAGTTGCGGATCCGGGCGCGCAAGGCATTCGGTAACGCGAGCGACCTCGGTGACAAATCTTTGCTGATCAAGGGAATGCTCGACGGCCTGCCGGAAGACGGCCGCGACGCCGAGGGATTTTCCGACAATGCCGAAGCAAACAAAGCGATGCAGCGGGCCGAGGGGTTTTTTAGCTCGGGCAAAATGGATGAGGCCTTCAAGGCGTACCAGGAGGCCCTCTCACTCGACCCGCGATGCTATTTTGCCGCGCTATTTTCGGGCGACGTGATGATGCAGACGAACAAATACGACGAAGCCGAAAAATGGTATCAGCGAGCGATCGCGATCGACCCTTATCAGGAAACCGCTTACAGATATTCGGCAACCCCTCTAATGAAACAAGGCAAGTACGATCTTGCACGCGAACGATATATCGACGCGTACATTACGGAACCGTACAACCGATTAGCCCTAAGCGGCCTCGTCGGATGGGGCCAGGCAACACAGACGCCTCTGGGACATCCGAGGATCGATGTTCCCAAAACCACGGCAGGACCAGACGGTAAACCTAACACGACAATAAGCGTTACGACAGCCGACGATGGATCGATGGCATGGATCGCGTATTCAGGAGCGCGTGCGCAGTGGGAGAAAGAAACATTCAAAAAGACCTATCCAACCGAAAAGCAATATCGACATACGCTTGCTGAGGAGGTCGATGCGTTGCGGAGCGTCGTATCGACCGCCAAAAGCACAAAGCCGAAAAAGCTCAACGACCAGATCGCCATGATCGAGACACTCGATAAGGACGGCGTGCTCGAAGCCTATATTCTGCTTGCAACTCCTGACGCAGGCATAGCTAAGGATCATCGAGAGTACTTAAGACGTAACCGCGACAAAATGCGTCTGTACGTCACCAAGTACGTCATAGGTGCAGGTAAATAGACCGGCGGGACGAATATCTACTTGCCAAAAAATTCTTTGGGGGCAGAAGAAACCTTTTCTGCCCTCGATGTGTCTAAACCGATAAGAACCCTCGGTTAATGCGAAAGCCGCAGGCGGCACCCTGCGTGGGTCTGATGTGTCTTAGGGCGACAGACACGTCCATTCAATAACAAAAATTAGGAGTGTTGTATGAGCAAGCTGTTTGTATTGCTGTGGATATTGGTGTGCGCCTTTTGCGCCTATGCGCAAACAAAAAATGGACCGGACATTACGCAAGGGACACTTTTCGCCTATGACAAAAAGGGCAAGGAGCTGGGCGATTGCCCCCTGAAAAATACCAGTGTCAACGCGGAGATCGCGGGGTTTATTTCGCGCGTTAAGGTGCGGCAGGAATTTGAAAACTCATTCGCATTCCCGATCGAGGCCGTCTACACATTTCCGCTTTCACAAAAAGGCGCGGTCGACGACATGACGATGACTATGGGCACACGAGTCATCCGCGCAAAGATAATGAAGCGGCAGGAGGCTCGTCAGGCCTACGAGCAGGCAAAATCCGAAGGTAAAACAGCGAGCTTGCTTGATCAGGAGCGGCCCAACATCTTCACGCAATCAGTCGCGAACATTCTGCCGGGCGACAAAGTCGTGATCGAGATCAGTTATGTCGAAACGCTCAAGTACGAGGACGGCGCGTATGAATTTGTTTTCCCAATGACAGTCGGGCCGCGATACATACCCGCTTCAGGAGTCGCAGACGCGACGAAGATCAAACCGCCTTATGCCGCGACCAGAAACGGCAGCGACATCTCAATAGAAGTGAATCTCAATGCGGGCGTACCGGTCGAAGAAATACGCTCGACATCGCACGACATCGCGCAAACCAATTTTGCACCAAACGCTTCGCGGATCTCACTGAAAAATGGAACGGCTATCCCAAACAAGGACTTTATTCTTCGCTACGACGTATCCGGCGGAAAGATACAGGATGCTCTCCTTACTCATCGCGACGAACGAGGCGGTTTCTTTACGCTCATTCTGCAGCCACCCGATCGAATAATGTCGGAGGAACGCACGCCGAAAGAGATCGTTTTCGTACTCGATACGAGCGGATCGATGTCAGGCTTTCCGATCGAAAAGGCAAAAGAGGCGATGAAAATGTCGATCGACGGACTCTATCCGGACGACACCTTTAATCTCATCACTTTCGCAGGTGATACTTCGATACTTTTTGACGAACCCGTTCCAGCGACCCAGGAAAATGTCGAAAAGGCTAAAGCCTTTATCGAGTCGCGCGAGGGCAGCGGCGGCACCGAGATGATGAAGGCGATAAAAGCAGCGCTCGACCCGAGCGACGCCAAAGACCATCTCAGGATAGTTTGCTTTATGACAGACGGCTTCGTCGGCAACGACAATGACATCATCTCGGAGATACAAAAACATCCGCAGGCGAGAGTCTTTTCGTTTGGCATCGGCAGCTCGGTCAATCGCTTTTTGCTCGATAAGATGGCCGACGCCGGACGCGGTGAGGTCGAGTATGTTGCGCTTGAGGACGATGGCTCTAAGGCCGCGAAACGATTCTATGAGCGAGTACGAACCCCTCTGTTGACGGATCTCTCGATCGACTGGAATGGCGTCGCCGTTTCTGACGTCTATCCGTCCAAGCTTACCGACCTCTTTTCCGCCAAGCCTGTCATCGTTCACGGAAGATTTACAAAAGCTACTAGCGGCATTATTCGGCTAAAAGGCAAAATGGCCGGCGTCGATCAGGTCCGCGAGATCGCGGTCAATTTTCCCGAGAGCCAGCCCGCTAACGATGCGCTTGCGACTCTGTGGGCGCGCACGCGTGTTGATGAGCTTTCAAGCGAAAGACTAAGACAGGCGAATCCTGCCAAATCGGCCGAGTACGATAAAGAGATCGAGCACCTCGGTCTCGAATATCGTATGCTGACGGATTTCACCTCCTTCGTCGCCGTCGAAGACCGCGTCGTTAATCAAAATGGAAAACCCGTGACCGTCCAGGTGCCGGTCGAGGTGCCCGCAGGAGTCGATCCGGTGATGAGCGGAGCCACGACTGACACGGTAGAAGTAACGGCTGCCGGTGGCGGAGGTGGTGGCGGTGGCGCCTATATGAAGCTTCAATCAATGGTGTCGTTATCCAGAGGGACGGTCGCAAACAAGTCCAAACAACGTAAAGGCGGCGGTTCGGGCTCTGGTTCCGGCAATGGAGTGGGATACGGGACAGGTTCGGGAAGTGGGGGCGGAAATGGTTCAGCAAGCGTGTCCAACATCCCCGCGAATGTGACAGGCGTTACCGTTTTGGCCGATGGTGGACCGCCAGCATCAGTGGCGAGGGTCGAGAGTCCATTAAAGATTCTTACCAAACCAAAAGCGGGCTTTACCGATGAGGCGCGGCAAGCGAACATTCAAGGGTCGGTGACGCTCAAGGTAACATTCCTTGCCGCGGGTAAGATAGGGGACGTAACTCCGATCACCAAGCTGCCATATGGATTGACCGAAAAGGCGGTGGCTGCGGCGCGGGGGATAACGTTTGAGCCGCGAAAAGTTAATGGTGTCCCAATAGGTACCGTTTCCACCGTCGTGTATAACTTTTCCGAGACAACAATTGACTCCGATTTTACAGACAGTAGCGATCCCCAGACGGGACAAAAAGTCGAAATGATCGGACCGTCACCCGAAGCATTAAGGCAAGCGGCGCTAAAGGCAAAGCTTCACATGTGGCTCTACGCGGTCGTTGAGCGCCTGGCCGCGGGGAACACTAAGGCGACCGACAACGAGTCGCTATTTGTACGCGATGATAGAGCGACGGTCGAGGTGCGTTTATCCAGGATCGACGACAAAGTCCGGGAAAAACTGAACGCTCTCGGTTTTGAGATCCTTTCGACCAAGAATTTGAAATTCGTAGGGCGAGTCGCTCTCGATAAGATCGACGATCTGGCGTTGATAGATGAAGTGGAACTTGTGCTACCGCGTCTCTAGATCGTACTCGCGCAGGCGGCGGTATAGCGTGGAGGGAGAGATGCCGAGCAGCTCAGCGGTCTTGCCGCGATGCCAGCCGGTCTTTTCGAGAGCTCCTATGATCTGCTGGCGTTCTACATCGCGAAGGCTGGTCGGCGGTGCCGCGTTCTTGAATGTGCTCACGCCGTTTGTCGTTTGCGAATTGTAACTGACGCTAACGCTCGGTTTTTCGGTCCGATACAGGACCTCGGGCGGCAACTCTTTTACGGTGATCAGATCATTGTCACAGAGCAGCATGGCGCGCTCGAGACAATTTCGCAGTTGGCGAACGTTTCCGCTCCAGTCGAACTGGCTGAGCGCGTCGATCACCGCAGGAGCGATCGCGGGGGGATTCGGACTGCCGATCTTGTTCAAGAGATGTTCGGCGAGCGGTTTGACATCCTCGCGGCGCGTGCGGAGCGGCGGGATGTTTATCTCGAAACTATTGATGCGGTACATCAGATCGGCACGGAAAACTCCGGACGCGACGGCCTCATCTTTGTCTCGGTTAGTCGCAGCAATAAGACGTACATCGACGTCGACCTTTTTAACGCCGCCTACTCGGAAGAATGACCGCGTCTCAAGCGCACGCAGCAGCTTTGACTGCAGTTGAGCGGGCATCTCCATGATCTCGTCGAGAAACAGCGTACCGCCGTCCGCTATTTCAAATAGGCCAAGCTTTCGCGTACGCGCACCGGAAAACGCGCCGGCCTCGTGACCAAAGAGCTCCGATTCGAGCAGCGTGTCTTGCAACGCCGCACAGTTGAGATCGATGAACGGTTTATCGTGGCGGCGGCTCAGCCGATGTATAGCTTGGGCGATAAGCTCTTTTCCAGTTCCGGATTCGCCGGTGATCAAGACCGACGTCTCAGAGGGAGCAACGCGCTGAACGAGACGAAGCACTTCCTTCATTTGCGGCGACTGTGCAACGATGTCCGGCATCTTGCCGGTCGTCCGTGCGATCTGTGCGCGCAGACGCTGGTTATCAACCTTTAGGAATTGCTTCTCGGCTGCCTGCTCGACCAGGACGGCGAGCTCCGCGATGCGATACGGTTTCGTGAGGTAATCGTAAGCACCGAGCTTCATCGCCTCGATAGCGGTCTCGACCGTCGCCTGGCCTGTGAGCATTATCACCTCGGGACGATTATGATTTAGCTCGCACAGTCGGCGAAGCAGGCCCATGCCGTCCAGACGAGGCATATTGATGTCACACAAGACGACATCAAAATCCTCGGCCTCGAGCATTTCCCATGCCTCTTCGCCGTCGGATGCCGTTTCGACGGTGTATCCCTGCCGCGAAAGCTCTTTCTGCACGACAGTTCTGAGATTTTTTTCGTCGTCTACAACGAGTAGTTTTGCCATAGAGGTTTTGGCGGATCGTTCCGCCGAAATGAGAGTTTGTTTAGTCTTCGACCAAGGCGGCGGGTAGGAGGATCGAGAATGTCGTACCGACACCCGGATTTGAACGCACGCTCAAACGGCCGCCGTGATCGGTAATGATTCCGTAGCAAACTGCCAGGCCCAATCCTGTTCCTCGGCCGACTTCTTTGGTAGTGAAAAACGGCTCGAAAACCTTGGAGAGATTTTCGGGTGCGATGCCGATTCCCGTATCTTCGATCTCAACTACGACGCCATTGGCCTGGTTGAATGCTCTGAGCGTCAGCTTTCCGCCGTCCGGCATCGCGTCTATTGCGTTTGTACCAAGCGCGATCACCGCTTGTTGGATCTGGCCGCCATCGGCGTTCACCAATTGAAGTGCTTCGCCATGCTCGACCTCAATACTTATTCCCTTTCCGCGTTTTTGGTGAGAGAGAAGATTTGCCGAAGAATCAATTGTTTCGGCAAGATCCAGCGGTCGGCGGTCGATCGCTCGCATGCGGCTGAAATCGAGCAATCCATTTGTTATCGATTTGCAGCGAAAGGCTTCACTTTTGATCAACTCGAGATATTCGTTGAGGTCGTCAACGTCGGCGATCGCGTCAAATGCCCCTTCCCTAACTCGTGCTTCGAGTGACTCGGCACATGCTGCGATCGTCGCCAGCGGATTGTTTATTTCGTGAACGACACCGGCCGCCAGGCGTCCCACGGCGGCAAGTTTTTCGGCCCGCCCGATGGCATGGATCGCCTCGACTCGCGCCGTGACGTCCTCACCAACAGTGATGACATGCGACACCAAGCCCGACACGTTGTCACGCATTGGAACTTTGCTGACCATCCAATGGCGAGTTTGGCCCTTTTCATCAATGGTCTGCTGCTCGATCCGTTCAATACGCCCCGAAGCGAACGCCCGCTCAAATTCATCCTTCAGCCTGCCATCGGGATAACGAGCAAGCACCTCAAAAACGTCACGACCGATGGCCGCATCGCGGGGAATTCCCTGGAGTCCGACCTCGCGATGTCGATTCCATGTGACGATGCGGTAATCGCGATCGACGACGTAGAGCGACACAGGCAAAGCGTCGAGAATAGCTTCGGTAAACTTACGATGCTCTTCCTTCGCCTGCGAGATGGACGAGTCGATCGTCGATTCGTAATGAGCGGTGAGGTTCACGCTCATCGCCGCGACCTGGGCGGCCGCGTCGATCAGGCGCTCGGTGCGTTCCGTGAAATCCTCATTCGAGGCAAATCCAGCGATGATCGCACCCTTGACCTCGCCGTTTATGTGAAGCGGAGAGACATACTCGAATTCGTGCTCGGCCGTGGTCAGCAAAAATTCATCCTCGGTGTCCAGCGTGTGGCCGATCTGCGGCGGGAGAAAGTCGAGCCAGCGGTCAAATCTTTCGCGATGGAGAAAGGAAGCTTCGACCTCGCCATTGGCGCCAAATGCACAACTGACCAGACCGATCTTGTCGAGCTGGACCACAAAAGCGCACACGTCGCAGCTCGATGCCAGACGAATAGCATCGGCCACCTTGTTGGCTACTTTCTTGGGATGTACCGTGAAAAGAAGGCTCCGGCCGAGATCGGCGATGAATTTCAGCTCGGCTGAAGAGTCATTGACGGCTGGTCTGTGAGTCCTTTCTTTACCCGATACAGTGGGCATAAACATCTGGATTTTCAGTGAGTTGACCGACTGGACGGGGGACTTGGAGTGTGGCTTTAAGGCTAGGCGGGACCTTGATCGAGGCCGAGAACTGCCCACTTAGAATTAAAAAACTTTTTGTGCATTTTGTCAACTGTTTTAACCGCTCTCTACGCTATTGACACCATCCGCTTTGGCTCTCAAAATCAAGAGATAGATGAGAGCAGGGCGGTTTCAAGTCGCATTCAAAAGAGGTGCTAAATGGCTGATCCTTTTAGCGTTACTGGGCGTTGCGTCGGCTACCGGCCAAAAACGTGTCGATCGCTCGGTAGCGACCATAAACGACGGCGTACGGACGGAGATCATCACATACTCGGACCTGCTTTGGCAGCTCGCGCTCCAGCCGGGAACACCGATCGACCCACCGACGCAGGACGACCTGAATCGCGCTTTGCAGACCCTGATCAATCAACGCCTTTTTGCTCTCGAGGCCCAGCGTATACCGCGGGCGGCACCAACGGACGATGAGGTCAAAGCCGAGGTCAAGGACCTGATCACCCGCTTTCCCTCACCGGCCGAATTCGAGCGTCGACTTAACCGCGTTGGCTTTACTTCTGTCACCGATGACAACTTTGAGGAGATAATCGCCGAGCGCCTTTCTATAAAGAAATATCTCGATTTTCGTTTTCGATCCTTTATCGTGATCACGCCGGCTGATGAAGAAAAATATTATCGAGAGGTGTACACTCCGGAGTTTCGCCGACGATTTCCCGGCGTAGTTCTTCCCTCGCTCGATGAGAAACGGGCCGAGATCCGAAACATCCTTACCGAAGACAAGGTCTCGCAGCAGATAGAGACCTTTTTGGACGAAGCAAAACGCCGCGTTGAGATCGTTATCCTCAGCGACACGCAATAGTTTGTTGTCGAATTTTTAGTGGACTGTGTACAGGCTGCGGCGGGCGAGTGTAAGCTCGGAGACAATTGCCTGAAACGATTGATTTTCGACGCGATTCATTAGCGAGCGTTCGTGCAGGAGTTCCCAGTCTTCCCTCGGCACGGAATGAAATGCTTCGACAACCACGGGGTCAAACTGTGTACCGGAAAATCTTTCGATCTCGGCAAGCGCCTGTTCGTAGCTGCGGCGCGTCCGATAAGGCCGGTCGCTGATCATAGCGTCAAAAGCATCGACAACTGCGAGGATGCGTGCACCAATGCAGATCTCTTCGCCGCGTAAGCCCATCGGATAACCCGAGCCATCCCAACACTCGTGATGCTCGCCGACGATCCTGGACGCCCCCTCAAGAAACGGAATTCCGAGGATGATGTCCTGACCGAGGATCGGGTGACGCTTCATCGATGCCCATTCAGTCTTATTAAGGCGTTCCGGTTTGCTGAGAATGTCGTCGGAAATATTTATCTTGCCAATGTCATGAAGCATCGTCCCGAGTTCGAGATCGCGCAGGTCGGCACGCTGCAGGCCAAGCTCTAAACCCAACCGCAGACTAAATGTGATCATTCTCTCGTTGTGCCCATCGGCCTCGTTTTCGCGTCGCTCCAGTGCACGCATAACGGCGCTCAGCGTCATTCGATACGAACGCTCGATGTCGTCGAGATGCTGCTCGAGCTCGAATGTGCGGAGTGTGACCTCGCTTTCAAGCTGATTGCGATAGCGATCGCGAAGCGACCGCATTTCGTACTGGACAAATGCCCGTTCGACAGCGGTCTCTAGTTTATGCAGCGACATCGGCATCTGGACGACGTCGAATGCGCCGGCACGATAGGCTTTGACCGTGTTTCCGGCCGACTCGACCTCGCTCATAAAGATCAGGACCGTATTCGGCGAGAGTCGTTCAAATTTTGGAATGAGTTCTAGGCCTTTAAGGTCGGGCGGCATCAGCGGAGCGAGTACCGCTGAATATTCGTGTTTCGCAGCAGCATCGACAGATTCGTCGAGCGTGGCAACGGCGTCGCACGCAACGCCCTTCTTAAAGTAGGTGAGCAAAAGATTTCGCTTTTCCGGATCGGACTCGACGATCAAAAGGCTTTTGCGGATTGATTCGAAATATGACATCGGTGTGTCCGGCACCTGAATGGCGCCACAAGGTGAGGTGGTCTGCAGAACGGCCCAACTTCGACCGGGAATCAAATTTAGCATGCCGGCCGCCGGAAACGCAACGGTTTCTTGATTTGCGCTGGGTGCGGGCGGTATTATCGAAAGTTCACGCCGGAGTGGCGAAATTGGTATACGCACCAGACTCAAAATCTGGCGGGCTTAACGCCCATGTCGGTTCGAGTCCGACCTCCGGCACCATCTTTCCTTCCCCCAAAAAATTACTGGCAAATTGCGGCTGGTTTGTGTCATCATAATAGGCACTGGGGGTGATATTATTATGATAGATAATACAAACGAGGTGGCACCTCGATAAGCGGACTGAAAGGTCCCATAAATAACAAAAGGCACGCTTCTAAAAGCGTGCCTTTTTCGTTTGCCAAATGACCGGAAGCTATTGTCTCCGATACTCTGTCGTCTGACCCGTGTTCTGGTTATAGGTGCTGAGACCGCGACGCGTCTGCGTGAGCGTCGACATATCACCGTTAACAGTGATCGTGTTGTTATAGAACGTACCTTCGTACGATTGCCCGGCATTGATCACCGTTACGCGGCCGTTGCTGTTTATGGTCAATCGGATATTGGTGCCGTTCGTTGAGTAAAAGTTACCAACGGCCCAGCTAGGCGGACGGCTGATATTTCCACCGCCTCCATTCCACCCGCCGCCTCCACCGCCCCAGCCGCCGCGGGTATAGACAGTAGTGTCGCCGTTGCTGCGATTGTATGTGCGGATGCCATTACCGTTTCGGCTGATATCGGAAACGTCGCCGTTTAGGTAGATCTGATTTCGGTAATACCTGCCGTAGTAAGTCTGGCCGTTATTAACGACAGTTACGCGGCCGTTGCGGTCGAGCGTCATCTGGATATTGTCCCGTGAATTGACCGATTGAAATGTCCCTTGTGCCCAGCTAGGCGGATTATCCGTCGGTCCATTGCCGCCGCCCGGAAAATCTGGCCTGCCCGGCCCCGGAAAGCCCGGACCGCCATTCCAACCGCCGCCGTTCAGCCCCGGCAGGTCGTAGGTGTCAGCGAGTTTGTTGATGTCGTTTCTTAGCCGATTCCACTGGCGTTCGAGGTTACGGCGAAACGCAGCACTGTTCATTGTGTTGTTCAAGCTCTGCGAATTCGAGATCATCGTCTGAACGTCGTTTCGGCTTTCCCACCACGAATTTGATGAGTCAAACCTTCGCTTGAGCACATCAAGAGAGTTTTCAAACTGCTCTGCGTCGCGATTGTATTGCCGTTTGGTCGAGCTGTTGAGGTTACTGCGATTTACCTCGTTAACAAAATCGGTTCTGAAAGCATTGCTGCTCTGCTCGAGCTGAGAAATATAGCCCTCAACCTGAGTGCGTGAATAGACATTTGCATAACGTCCTTGTCCGAAAGCGCCTATCGCAAAAAACGCAATACACGCAACGGACAAGATGCCTGATAATCGAATGGGTTTTACTATATTCATTTTGATCCTCCAAAGTTCGACAGTTAAATACCAAACATCTGCGCTCAAGGGGTGTGAGCCGCCGATAAGATGATTTTTTTTACCAGCGGTTTGCTCAATAATACACCTTTGCCCGTCTGGTTGCTAACATTGTAACTAATGGATTTATCGGATTATTGGTTCGATCTGCCGGATGATCTGATCGCGCAGCGCCCGCTCGAAAACCGTGCGGCCTCGCGCATGCTTGTCCTTGATCGTGCTGCGCAGACACTGTCGGACGCGAATTTCACTGACCTGCCCTCACTGATCAGGCCCGGAGATATCGTTGTCGTGAATAACTCCAAGGTTTTCCCCGCGCGCCTCTTTGGCGTTACCGACTCTGGTGCAAATGTCGAGATCCTTCTTGTGAAAGATCTCGGCGACGGGCGTTGGGAGGTTCTAGCTCGGCCCGAAAAACGTTTGAAGACCGGTAAGCAGATCGTTTTTGCAGAACATCTTAAAGCAGAGGTCTGCGATCGCCCGGACGGAGCTCGAGTTGTGATCAAATTTAACGTCGACGAGGATCTCGAACGTCGTATCGACGATATCGGCCAGATGCCGCTTCCGCCCTACATCAAACGTCCAAAAACCGGATCCAAAAGCGATCGGAAACGTTATCAAACGGTGTATGCTGAATCACGCGGGTCGATCGCTGCACCGACAGCGGGACTGCACTTTACGGTAGAAATGCTTGAAAAGGTGAAAGAGGCCGGTGCTGAGATCGAAAGCGTCACGCTGCACGTCGGATACGGCACGTTCGAGCCTATTCGCGCAGAGGATCTAAATGATCATCGCGTCCTGCCCGAAGAATTTTCGATTTCCCCCGACACTGCAGAAAAGCTAAATGCTGCGAAAGCCGAAGGCCACAGAATTATCGCCGTCGGAACGACCACAACCCGGACGCTCGAGGGAAATTTCGCAAAGCATGGACGATTTGAGGCCGAAACCGGCTCTTGCGAGCTCACGGTCACGCCGGGTTATCGATTTAAGGCGATCAATGCGCTGCTAACCAATTTTCACCTGCCTGAGAGCTCGCTCTTAATTTTAGTTTCCACATTCGCAGGCCGCGAATTTATAATGAAGGCATACCAACATGCGGTCGCCGCGCGGTACAGGTTTTACAGCTACGGCGATTGTATGTTCATTGTCTGAATATGGCGGTCCTCGAAACGATCAAGAGCTTGTTCATTCCTTCGGTGTCTGCCGTCGAGGAAAGGATAGTTCCTGCTCCGCAAACCAAATACTCGATCAAACCGCTGACCTCCTATGATCTAAAGGACGTTCTTCGATTAAATCTCCGGTGCTTTACCATCGGCGATAGCTATAACAAACACACGCTCGCTTACTTGCTGAATGAGCCCCGTACGCTCAGTTATCAAACTGTGTCGGCGTCCGGCGAATTGGTCGCTTTCGCTTTTGTTATGGTCAATGCCAATGGCGCAGCTCATCTGACAACGATCGGAGTCGCACCCGAGCACAGGCGACGCGGCATCGCCGACGAAATGCTCGCACATATCGAAAAAAAGGCTCGACAAAAGGATCTGGCCACGATCATGCTTGAGGTGCGAGTCGGAAACTACGGCGCCCAGCAGCTCTATCGACGTGCGGGCTATCATGTCGTACAGCGCATCGCCGCTTACTACAACAACGGCGAAGACTGCTATCTGATGATGAAACCGCTCGCTTGAAGATAACGCTTCCAAAGATCTACCCCATCACTGATCGCGAACTGTCGGGCTTGTCTCACGCGGAACAGGTCGAGCAGTTTGCAGCCGCCGGCGCGAGCTTGATTCAGATACGCGATAAGGATGCCTCGTCGAAAGACTTATTAAGCGACGTACTACGTTCGGTCGAGATCGCCCACCGCTATGAAGCGAAAGTGATCGTGAACGACCGCGTCGACATTGCCATGATGGCCGGTGCCGACGGCGTTCACCTCGGCCAGAACGACCTGCCGCCGTCGGCCGCGCGTCGATTGCTCGGCGACAGGGGCATCATCGGCTTTTCCACGCACTCGATCAAGCAGATACGAGCGGCCGTGGCGGAGGGAACGGCCGACTACCTGGCGTTCGGTCCGATCTTTGAGACGTCAACCAAGCTGGATCACGACCCGGTCGTGGGGCTTGAGCAATTAGCTAAAATTCGCCATGACATTGGCGATATTCCCTTGGTTGCCATCGGCGGTATCAGTGTGCATACCGTCAGCCGCGTGTTGGAATCCGGGGCGGATTCCGCCGCGATGATCAGTGAATTTCATAAGCCCGGCGAAACGATAGTAGAGAGATTCCGACTTTTTACCGCTGCGGTGAGTGGCGTAAACAATGTTGGCAAAAGTTAAAAAGAGCTTGCAATTCCCCGTTCGCGTCAGTCATAATGACATGTAGCCGCTGCACGGGTCTAGTGTAGCTGGCTTACTTCCCATCCTTCCCGTCCGGAACTTTCCTTAGGAGCACATCCACAAGAATGAGTTTGCTAGACGTAGCCCCGATCATCGAGAACATGCTGCAGGTCTCGGAGAATGTGAGCGACCTGAACTTCTCCTGCGGGCAGATACCTCAAGTCGAGATCAATGGCACCCTTTACTCGACCGAACCTCTCGGCCTTGGCCGCCTGTCGGCATATCAGACCGAAATGATCGCAATGTCGATCCTCCGCGACAATGCGGAGGCCGCGCGGCAGCTCGCCAAAATGCACACGGCCGACCTTAGCTACGCTCTGCCGGGCAAGTGCCGCTTTCGTGTAAATATTTTTCAGCAGCGTAATTCATTCTCGATCGTCATGCGCGTCATTCCGCATGAGATCCCGAGTTTCGATTCGCTGCTTCTGCCGCCCCAACTTGCCGACATCGCCAACATCAGAAATGGGATCGTGCTGCTTACGGGCCCGACCGGCTCGGGTAAGAGCTCGACCCTTGCCGCTATCATCGACCGCATAAACGAGTCAAAGGCATACCACATCGTCACTATCGAAGACCCGATCGAGTTTCTTCACAATCACAAAAAATCGACGATCAATCAGCGTGAGGTCGGTGCCGATACAAAGGATTTCGCCTCGGCACTGCGTGCTGCTCTGCGTCAGGCACCGAAAGTCATCCTCGTCGGTGAGATGCGCGACCTCGAGACCGCTGAGATCGCCCTCGAGGCTGCTGAAACGGGCCACTTGGTGCTCTCGACGCTTCACACTATCGACGCGTCAAAAACGATCGACCGCATCATCGGACTCTATCCGAAGAACGAGGAGAAGATAATCCGTACGCGTCTCGCTCAGACCTTCCGCTACATCGTTTCACAGCGGCTCATCCCGCGGGCCGACGGCAAAGGCCGTATCGCTGCCGTTGAGATACTCCGTTCAAATCCCCGAACTCGCGAATACATCGAGCGGGGTGAGAGCGAAGGCAAGACATTGCTCGATGCCATCCGTGACGGCGAGATCGACGGCATGCAGGATTTCGACTCTGTGATCCGCACGTTTATCGAATCTGGCTTGATCACGCTCGATGACGGCTTGTCGTACGCGACAAATCAGAACAACCTATTACTCCAGCTAAAAGGCCTTGCCTCCTCCGAAGACTATCAGGCCGAAAGCAAGATGAGATCGGCTAACATCTCTGGAGCACCTATCCCCGCACCGCCCCCAAGCCCGACCACGTCAGTACTCGACATGATGGAGTAGCCCGGGACATTACAAAGTCGCCACACAGATATGATCATCCGATGTGATAATTGCTCGGTCTCGCTGCAGATCGACGAATCGAAGGTCCCAACCGGAAGTTTTACGGTTAGGTGTCCGCGCTGCCAAAATATGCTTCGCGCGTATAAAAAGGTAGACGGCAGCGGAACATCGACCGTCGAGCAGCTTGCCGCTAATAAACCGGCCCCGGCCGTCGAAGGCAACTCAAAAGAATTTGCAGCTCGTGAAAACGAGATGCAAATCAATACTGCGTTGCGATCGCTGCTTTCGGCATTGCAAACGGAACAGACCGGATTGGAGTCGACCGAAGAAAAGGAAAAGCCGCGTCGTGTACTGCTATGTCTGGGAGAGAAACGCGACCTCGTCGCAAAGACGATGACCGACGCAGGCTATAAGGTTTACCTGGCAGATACACCCGCACAGGCAAACGAAAGGCTCCGCGAAGGAAAGACCGAGATCGTTATCTTTTCGCCGGACTTTGCTCCCGAATATGGCGGAGCGGCGATCCTCGCACAAAAGGCGAGTGCAATGTACTCCGCTGAGCGACGACGATTATTTCTGGTTTCGCTGGAAGATTCGGGGACGACGATGAATGCGCAGGAGGCGTTTATCCGAAATCTCAACCTGATCGTTAATACGCGCGACATTGCCCAGTTGCCGCTGATAATGAATCGTGCGATCCACGATTACAACGATCTATATCACTATTTCAACAACGCCCTCGAAATTGCGCCGCTTTGATCAACGGGCCATCGCGCCGGCGATCTCACAGACCAAAACTTCGATCTGCATTCTCGTCCCTTGGTCGCCGCCGCCGCCAAGGGACGTTTTCATTGCCAGATCTGTCTCGCGTAGACGGTCGAAGACCTTTATAAGCTCATTGCGGTCGGCGCGTCGTGCAGCGGCAAGAAAATCTTCCTGTTCGCGATAACGCATTCTGAGGGTGTTTCCCACCTCGCGTCGATCGACACCGCGTCCCATCATTTCTTTAGCCATCAGTAGGCGCCGAAAATAATAAGAGATCAGACCGAGCAGAGCTACTGGCTCTGCGCCGTCGTCGAGGAGCTTCTTTAAAACGGCCAATGCCTTGTTCCCGCGGCCGGAAACAATGGCCTCCGTGAGGGCAAAATTTTCGAGCTGATTTGTGTTTGGTACGAGAGCGTCGACCAGGTCGAACGAGATCACCTTCGACGGCAGTGCGGCGGCACACAACTTTTGGATCTCATTCGTTAAACGGCGAAGATCGGACCCTACCAGGTCAAGAAGCTGTTTTAAGGCGATCTCATCGATCTGAAATCCTTCCTCGGAAATATTTTTTCTGACCCAACCGATGAGTTCTCCGTCGGAAAGCTTTTCAAATTTGACCGTCGTCGCGTGTTTGTTTAGCAGCTTGGTCAGCTTGCGATTTCCATTGAGCTCGTCGGCGACAAAGATCAGCACCGTCGAGTCCGATGGATTCGCAAGATAGCGTCCCAGCGCCTCTTCGTACTCTTCACGCAGAGTGTCGCGCATTGACGTGGCTGCAACGCGGACATCAGTGATCTTCACAACGCGCCGCGTTGCCATCATCGGCAATTGTTCGGCCGCTGCGATCGCTATGTCGAAAGCCTCGCGACTGTTGAGACTAAATTCGTCGTAGTTAAAATCGCGAAGGTCCGACGCGGTAAAGGCATGCTCCGTGATTATCTTGACGGCGCGGTCACGCAGGTATGTTTCCGCCCCGGAAAGCACATAAACAGGAGCAAGCACGCCCTGTTTCAGTTGTCGCCAGAGTTCTTCGCGTGACAGGTCAGACATCGATCTTACTTATCGTCCTTCACGCCCATCCCGTTGACGATGGTCGAAACGATCGACTCGGAGAAGGCACGTGCCATGCGGTCGACGGCCGGGTCTTCTTCGTTAAAGAATGAACGCGGATCATCAGAAAATTCGAAGGAATCGCGGAATGTGAGATTTTGGTTGTCGTACAGGATCTTGTTGTCGTGCAGGTCGCGGACCGTAACAGCAGTAACGATCGTCACCTCGTATACGCGGGCACGGCCCTGCCTATCGAGCAGGACGCCCGAGAATGAAAAATCGCGTATCGTCCCCTCGATCACGGCGTCGGCGCCGTCACGCGAGCCTTGTACGCGAAGCCCGTTGCCGCGCCTGATGATCTCTTTCGTAACGGCCTCGGTAAAACGTGACTCAACTCGATAGCGCATACCTTGCGCTTCGAACTGAAACGCCGGCACAGCGACTCGTTTTACGTATTTCGGAAGCCCGGTTCCCGTCACCGGCTTGTAGCAATCGGTAAAACCCGAGACTGCAAAGAGCAGGAATGCGATGGCCGATATTCTTAACGCAAGAACAAACATCTTAGAAACTTTACTTGATCGTTATCTCCAGCACGTAGGCCGCGGTAACGTCGGTGCCGATCTGTATCTCGTAATTTCCGGATTCGGTAAGTCGTCCGCTCCAGTTCAGGCCGCCGTCAACCAATGACTCGCCTGAAGGCGGCATAAGGGTCAACGAAGTTTTCTTGCCTGTCGTGAGTTTCAAATTTACTTGCTGACCGCGTGTCCCGCGAAATTTAAAGACATGCGACGTGCACAGACGGATCGTGTCTCGCACAGTTGCCGAGCCCTGCGCGAGCTTGAGCGGCTTAACGACATTCTTGTCCATCCGTGGGCATTGCGAATACGCCGAACCGGCGAGGGTTAAAACGAAAGCAAAAACTATTGCGATAAATGTCTTCCGCATAATGCATCAACTATTTTCAGGGCAGCCGAAGTTTCTTTTATATCATGCGACCGGACAATACTCACGCCGTTATAGGCGGCGATCGCTGCTGTCACGATCGAACCCTCAAGCCGCTGGTCGACCGCGGCACCGCCCGAGATCTTTCCGATAAATGACTTTCGCGAAGTGCCGATAACGAATGGAAATCCTTCAAATTCGCGGCGCAGCCGATCGATGCCATTTATCAGCTCAAGATTTTGCTCCAGCGTTTTTCCAAAGCCTATTCCGACGTCAAATGCGATCGCCTCGTCAGCGATTCCGGCATCTCGAGCGACGGTCAGTGCGCGTGAAAAATCCGACGTGACGTCTTCAAAAATATCCTCGGCCGGCGGCGTCGAGTGCATCGACTCAAATTGACCACGGGAGTGCATCAACACCAGCCCGCACTTGTACCAGGCAGTAACGGCTGGCATGGCCGCGTCAAATCGAAACGCTGAGATGTCATTCACGATCTCAGCACCGGCGTCGAGAGCAGCTTTCGCGACATCGGCTTTCGACGTATCGACCGATATCGGCGTATCAAATCGTTTTCGGATCGCCTCGATAGCGGGAACGACACGTGCGACCTCGTCTTCGGCGCTTACTTGATCACTTCCGGGTCGCGTCGATTCGCCGCCGATATCGACGATGTCTGCCCCCTCCACGATCATCTGCTCCGTCCGCCGCAAGGCCTCGTCAACGCTTGCGAACTCACCACCGTCCGAAAAACTGTCCGGCGTAACGTTCAGGATACCCATCACGAGCGTTTTTTCGAGTGAGAGGTTTTGGCTGCGCAGCCGCCAGTTTTTCATGTTGTTTCCGGTTTTGCAGGTAGTTTACACGTTGGCAGCGTAAAGCTCGAATTTTCGCAAAATGGCTAGCCCATCATCGTCAAGACATAGGGATCTATATCACGCAGAGATCTGTCATTTGGCGATCTTGTCCGATAGCTGTACAACTATTTCTACCGGACAGGCCTTTGGGCCCACGTGCTGGACCGACAAACCGATAGGAGAAGCTCAAAAATGGCGATCACAATGTTCGTAATACGCACGCCTTACGTTCCCTTCGTTCATGGACCTCGTTCAGGACGGTGGGGAAAGCTCATCATTATCGATGGCCCCGAGGTCAATGATGCCCCTTACCTGGGCATCGGTTACGACTCTAATTCGTCAATTCCAGTCCCGGACGATAGAGACAACCGATCGCTATGGATAAATCAAAATACTGACCTGATACTCGACCAGCGTAAATTCACAACTATCGAACGGACCGGAGGTTACGTGATGCTGCGGCCAAATTGTCCGCACGACCCTCCTTACAAACATCCGAAAGAGGGCGCGTATACCGTTAAGGTCGAAAACGGGAACTCCGTCGTCAGAAATCTTTACCGCGGGGGAAAGCCGCCGAGTTACGAGGGGCCCGTGTACCACGACGGTAAATGCCTCCGCATCAAGGGTGCAGTAACGACTAAGGAACAGGGCATCCTGTTTCACGAAGCTCCGCATGTGGGCTGGCTGACTGGCTGTATTTCGCCCAGGACTTACGGAAAAACCGATATATCACTGCCGACCGATCTTAATAAGAAATTCTGGCGAAATGAATCTCATAAAGCGATGGAGGAGATCTTTAAGATGATCGGTAGCCAGACCGCAAATCTGTGGGTGCTCGACTACTGAGTCTGCCACCTCTCATCACTCGCGACTATTGCATACTCTTACCTGGACGCAAATACCAATTGACGAGATTGGCGAGACTTTCGCTATTTGACGAAATTTTCTCGATCGACGAGAAAGTCCTGTTTGACGAGGCCAGATGAGTCTATCGTATGATCGAGTCTATCGAGCGAAGAAATTCTCGATTCTCAATTCCCCAATTCTCATTTCTCTGGCGCAACCTGGAGTACAGAAAACCGCATATCCAAACGCGAATCCAGGGGGTCCAGGCGTTCGCCCAAACCTACAGCCAAATTCCGGGCGCCGTGGTCATACGAAACGCGATTTGGTCATACCTGGAGAACTCGTGGAGAACGTATCTGGTGAGACGATCGAGACGTATAAAAGGCCGCGCTCACAGACAAATTAAAAAGAGGAAAAGTTGAAAAACTTTTCCCCTCTTTCACTTTTTCGCTATTAGTCTTTCTTACGCCGTTGCCGGATTATTGCCGGTTATCGGCGGAAGTATCGGTTTCTTGAACGGATTCTTCGAAGACTCTTCCGTTTGCGGCGAACCGTCATTGCTGACAGGGCTTCCCGAAGAATCGTCTCCGTCGATCGGCAGGCCCGCAACTACGCGGCGGATCTGGACCGCATCAAGAGTTTCGTACTCGAGCAATGCCTGTGCAAGCCTATCGAGAGCGTCACGATTTTCGAGGATCACCTTTTTCGCAAGGTCGTATTGATTCGAGATGATCTTTTTGACTTCAGAATCGATCTTGATCGCCGTGTCCTCAGAGTAATCACGATGCTGCGCGATCTCGCGGCCGAGAAAGATCTGCTCTTCCTTTTTCCCAAAGGTCAGCGGCCCGAGCTCGGACATGCCGTATTCGCAGACCATCGCCCGGGCGATCTCGGTCGCTTTTTCGATATCGTTCGACGCACCGGTCGTGATGCTGCCGATGAAGATGTCTTCGGCAATACGGCCGCCCATCGCCATCGCGATCTGGCCGAGCAAGAACTCTTTGGTCGCGCTCAGACGGTCACGCTCAGGCAGGTACATCGTCACACCGAGGGCCATTCCACGCGGAATGATCGTCACCTTATGGACCGGATCGACGCCCGGCACCTTGAGGCCGACGAGCGTGTGGCCGGCTTCGTGATAGGCCGTCACGCGTTTTTCGTCGTCGGAGATGACCATCGACTTACGCTCGGCGCCCATCATGACCTTGTCTTTGGCGATCTCAAAATCGGACATCGTTACGACTTTTTTGTTGTAGCGTGCTGCGTTGAGGGCCGCTTCATTGACGATATTCGCGAGATCGGCACCGGTAAAACCAGGCGTTCCGCGAGCGATCACGTTTACATCTACGCCTTCGTCAAGCGGGATCTTGCGAGTGTGAACCTTCAAGATGCCTTCTCTGCCGCGAACGTCCGGACGGCCGACGACAACACGTCGGTCAAAGCGTCCCGGGCGAAGCAGCGCCGGATCGAGAACGTCGGGCCTATTGGTCGAGGCCATTAGGATAACGCCGTCGTTAGACTCAAAACCGTCCATCTCGACGAGCAACTGATTGAGTGTCTGCTCACGTTCATCGTGACCGCCGCCAAGACCAGCACCGCGGTGACGGCCGACAGCGTCGATCTCATCGATAAAGATTATGCACGGGGCATTTTTCTTGCCCTGCTCAAACAGGTCGCGGACGCGGCTCGCACCGACGCCGACAAACATTTCTACGAAATCAGAACCCGAGATCGAGAAAAATGGAACATTTGCCTCACCGGCAACTGCCTTTGCAAGCAGTGTCTTACCAGTTCCCGGAGGGCCTACCATCAAAACGCCCTTGGGTATCTTGCCGCCGAGTTTCTGGAACTTTTGCGGGTCTTTGAGAAATTCGATTATTTCCTGCAGCTCTTCTTTCGCCTCTTCGACACCAGCAACGTCCTTAAATGTGACGCGTTTCTGCTGACTGTTAAGCAGCTTCGCCCGAGACTTACCAAAGCTCAGCGCCTTATTACCGCCAGCCTGCATCTGCCGCAGAGTAAACGCGAGAAAACCTATGAGCAGAAGGAACGGCAGTGCGTTTATCAGGACCAGCCAGCCCCAACCGCTCGATGCCGGTTCGAGATTGATCTTGGTGTCAGTCTCTTTTGCCGCCGCGTAGATCTGATCGCGGGTCGAATCGCTCGCGTCCAGCTTGGCGATATATTTCTCATTACCCTTGGTAGTGATCTCAAGCGTATCCTGACGAACGGTAAGGTCCGACGCCTCTTTGTTCTTGATGAACATTAAGGCCTTGTCAAAGGACAGCTCCTGCGGATTCTTGGCTTGCTTGGTTTGCAAATACCAAACCAGGACCAACGCCACCGAGATGATCATCAGCCACAACGAAACTTGCTTTGCTTTAGAACTCAAAATTTTATAAGCCTCCGAAAACTCTAACCAACCCCCTTGGCCCGTAAAGCGATAAGATGAAAGTTTCGCATCGCCGGTTGTTCTCAATACACGCCTAGCCGCTGGCTTGAGACGCCAACCTTTGATTTTAGTTCTCCGGACGCTCTTTTTCAATGTTATTCTTGCTAAAAACGAGAATTCCGGCCTGTTTTTGAACCGTCGAACCGCCCGGGATTTCGACGGTTTTACCGCTTTTTCGGCTATTTATTAGATGCCGAATGGCATCGACATGTTTCACGCCGATACCCTTGAGATCACCGCGATTGGACGCTATCCACGAGCGCAGCAGCCGGCTTAGTTCGCCCTCGGACAGCTCTTTCAGGTCGGCAAGCTTTAGCGGATCGTCCGTCGTTTCCTCATTTTGGCCGATCTCTTGGCCTAATAGGCGGGCGGTTTCGGCTATCCGCTCAACGATCTTTGGGTTAAAATCCTGCAGCAGCGGAAGCAATATTTTGCGGACGCGAACCCGCGTAAACGCCTCGTCCTCATTCATCGTGTCCGAACGATATTCGACACCGATCTCGTGGCAATATGCCTCGGTGTCAGCCCGTCGTGACCAGCCAAGTAGCGGCCGAGCCAGCTTGATCGACGGATCATTTTCAGACAGATCGCGAACGGGCCGCATGCCAGAAAGTCCTTGAACACCGCAGCCGCGAATGAGATTTAGCAAAAATGTTTCGGCCTGGTCATTGACAGTGTGGGCCGTTAAGACCTGCGTTGCCTTTACGGCCTTTGCGGTTTTTTGAAGAAACTCGTACCGCTCAAGACGGGCGGCCTGCTCGATGTTGCTTGTCAGTTTTGAACGTGCATGATCTACGGCAAACTCGATATTTCTCTTAATGCAAAGCTCGCGGACATACGCTTCGTCAGCATCGCTCTCTTCACCGCGGAGCCTATGATTGAAATGAGCGGCGACGATTCTTAAGCCCAGCTTTCCGGCGTTTCTCAGCTCGTCGGCAGCTGCAAGCAAGCTTATGGAATCTGCTCCGCCGGAAACTGCGATGACAACAACGGTTTCGTCGACGGGCAATTCGAGCCGACGCCATTCTGTTATTAGTCGCCGTTCAAAGTCGCGCATCGCTTTTTAGGCATCGCGTGCCTTAGACGCACCGCGTTTGATCATCATCGTCAGCCTCGAGATGCACACGAGCTTTCCGCGTTCGTCGGTGATCTCGATGCCCCAGACGGCCATCGAGCGACCGGGATAGATCGGTCTGGCTTCGATCGTCAGCATCCCCTTGCTGACGGCACGCAAATGATTGCCGTTTATCTCGATCCCGACCGGCGAGACTTCCAACAAGTCTTGTCCGGCGACGACACCGATCGACGCTGCCGTTTCGGCCAATAGCATCGACACGCCGCCATTCATAATGCCGAGATATTGATGCACCTTGGGCGTCACGGGCATAGTCATTACGACATGGTCGCCTTCGGCCACCTTGATCTCGACCCCCAAGAATTTCAATAACTCATTCTCGGCCGTGCGCTTTAACAGTTCCGCTTGATCCATCAGTTTTTCTTTAGATAGCGCTTCGCTTCTCGCAGCTCATCGCGAACGCGGGCGGGTGATGTCCCGCCGATAGCGTTTTTAGATGCTAGCGTGTTTTTCAAGCTCAACGCTTCGAAAACGTCCTCCACAATACGTTTCGAGAAGCGGGTAAATTCCTTGAGCGACATTTCATTTAGCTCCTTTCCCTCGCCGATCGCGTATAGCACAGCCTTGCCAGCAGTTTCATGGGCCTCGCGAAACGGCACGCCTTTTTTCACTAAATAATCGGCAAGCTCGGTGGCGTTCAGATAACCTTTCGACGCAGCTTCTTTCGTCCGGTCCTCGTGAACTTTTAGATTATCGAAAACAACCGCGGCTGTACGCAGCGAGATTTCGACCGTGTCGGCCGCGTCAAAGACGGCTTCTTTGTCTTGCTGGAGGTCTTTGTTATACGCCAGCGGGATTCCTTTCAATACCGTGAGCAGGCTGACCTGGTGGCCAAACACGCGGCCCGCTTTTCCGCGCAGCAGCTCAAGCGCGTCGGGATTTTTCTTTTGAGGCATCAGGCTCGATCCTGACGAGACCGCGTCGCTTAACTCAACAAAACCAAATTCCGTCGAGCAATACAGGATCAAGTCGTCGGCCGCGCGAGACAGGTGCACCATCGCGAGTGAACAACAATTAAGAAATTCAACCGCAAAATCGCGATCCGAGACTGCGTCGAGACTGTTTCGCGTGACTCCCTCGAAGCCAAGGGATCTCGCGACAGCTTCGCGATCGATGTCGAAGCTCGTTCCCGCAAGTGCAGCCGAGCCGAGCGGGAGAATATTTACGCGGCGCCGTGCTTCCGCAAGCCGTTCGCGGTCGCGCTTGAGCATCTCGATATAGGCGAGACACCAATGTGCCCACATCACAGGTTGTGCCCGCTGCAGGTGCGTGTAACCCGGCAATACCGCCGTTTTGTGTCGATCTGCTGCGTCGACGATCGAACGCTGGAGAGCTAACAAGCACGTGTCGATCGAGTCGATCCGCTCACGGAGCCATAAACGAAAGGCCGTCGCCACCTGATCATTTCGGCTGCGCCCGGTGTGCAGCTTTTTGCCCGTCTCACCGATAAATGCAACGAGGTGGCTCTCTATAAACGAGTGCACGTCCTCGGCAGCGTCGTCGTCAAAAAACGATTTGTCGCGTGCGGCCTGCTTGCGCAGCTTTGTCAAACCCCGTTCGATCTTGGCAAATTCAGAGGCGCTCAATACGCCTGCATCGCGGATCGCCTTTGCGTGAGCGAGACTCGCCGTTACATCAGCGTCGAAAAGCCTGATATCGAAGTCGAACGATCTGTTAAATTTGACAAAGGTTTGGTCCGAGTCCTCGGTGAACCTGCCGCCCCAAAGATTTTTTGCCATTAAGTTAGATCCAGCGTCTACGCCTTGCGTATATCGTAGCCGCGATGGTGAAAATTATCATCCCGGCCACAGTTATCCAAAAGCCATACCGACTGTTGAAAAACTCCAGTTGGAAGTTCATTCCCAAAACGCTGGCGACGACACCTAAGGTGCCCATGACCAGTGTGAGGAATGTGAGCCGCTGAATGAATATATTTGTCAGCTGCGAAGATTTGGTCGCGTAGAGATCAAAGGCTCCGAGCACCGACTCACGCGAGCCATCGATCGCGTCGACCGCGTTCTCGAAATGGGCCTCAAGTGTTTTGAACAGCTCTCGCGTGTCCTCTTCGGCGATCTGCTGAAAATCAGCGCGCAGAAAGCTATAGATAAGCTCACGGTGAGGCATCAGCCAACGGCGAAGCTTGGAAACGTCTCGCCTCAGGGTCACCATGCGCGTCAAAAACTCATCGGTCTCCAGGTCTTTCTTCAATACCTTGGAGTCGAGCTTATCCACTTGACGCTCGATCGCGCCCAGAGCGTTGAAATACGAAACAATATGGAGGTCTAACAGAGTGGCTACGAAGCTCTCCGAGGACAATCCACCAAGCATCGTCTCCCCTCGCTCTCGTTGTCTAAAATCGACAAAATAATCTACCGCGTTGTCGTGGATCGTGATCACGAGATTCTTTCCCACAATAAAATCGATCGGATTTTTCAGCGGACTCTCGTCGGTGTGGAGCATTACTGAATTCACCCTGAAATGAAAGAACTCGTCAAACTTCAAAAGAACCGGCCGAGACGTGCCGTCGATTATTGCCTTGATCGGCAAGTGGGTAATGTGCAGCTTCGAGGCGACCTGCTGAACGAGTCGCGCGTCCCGTTGCAGAATGGTTACCCAGAGTAGCTTGGACGCATCGAGCTCTCGCACCTCGATCGAGTCAAGATCGACACTCTCATCCGTACCGGCGGCGTCATAGAGGTAAGCCTTGACGTTAGCGCTCGACATAATTTCACCCGATAGCTCCGCGCATCATTCGCCGCCGGTTAAAAGCCCGTAGATCTGCGCGCCAAACATTACAATTACTGCGGCGCTTATCAAGCCGACCGTCGCCCAGCCAAGAACGTTATACGTCCGCGAATTTGCGAGATCGCCGACCAGCCGTTTGTCGTTGATCAGGAGCATTATGAAGACAAGAATTATCGGCAACAGCGCGCCGTTTAGAACCTGGATACCTACGAGCAGCGGAAATATCGGAATCCCCGGTATAAGCGCGGCGACGGCGCCAAGCACGATGAAAGCCGTAAACAGGCCAAAGAATACCTTGCCCCGACGATAATCGAGGTTAACGCCTTTCGGGATGCCAAACGCTTCGCTAAGCGCGTAGGAGGTCGCTAATGGCAGCACGCCGCCCGCCAGCAGCGACGCGCCTAGTAGTCCGACTGCAAAAAGCAGCATTGCCGAGCTACCCGCCACAGGTTCGAGCGCCTTTGCCGCGTCTGCCGCGGAATTTATCTCGCTCTTGCCGGCAACGTAGAGCGTAGCGGCCGTTGCGATGATCATCGAGATCGACATCAGATTCGAAAAGACCGAGCCGAAATAGGCGTCGAGCCGTTCCTGGCCATATCGTTTTCGAGATGCGCCGCGTTCGACGATCGAGCTCTGCTGAAAGATCTGAATGTAAGGCGTAAGTGTTGTTCCCAACAACCCGACAAGAATAAAAATATACTCGCTATCCAATGTCACATTCGGAATCGCCGCACCGCGAGCGACCTGCGACCAGTCCGGCTTTGCCAATATCGCCGCGATCGGATACGAAAAGAATACGAGGGTCATTAGCAGAAATATCTTCTCGACCCTCGCGTAAGAACCAAAAATTATCAGATACCACAATCCTGCGGCGGCGATCGGCACCGAAATATATCTGCTTAGCCCAAATAACTCTGTCGCTGCTCCGATACCGACAAATTCGCTGATCGTCACGCCGCCGTTTGCGACGACGATGATGACGATCGCAAATAACGTCCACGTGACGCCGAAGCGTTCTCTGATCAGATCGAGTAATCCGCGTCCGGTGGCTGCGCCAAGCCGCGAGCACATTTCCTGGACGACCGCGTACGAGATCGTGACCAGGATCATTACCCAGATCAGACGATAGCCATATTTCGCACCAGCCGAGGCATATGTAGCGATCCCGCCCGCGTCGTTACCGGCGGACGTAGCGATCAATCCGGGTCCGAGGATCATTAACCACTTCCATATGCCGCGCGGCGGAAGACGCAGCCCGCGCAGTCGAATGCTGCGGCCGCGGATATTGAGGCGCATGCCCGTCGGAACGGCCTTAGGCGCGTCTATAAGGCCTGCGGACTCGATCTCCTCAATGGGCTCAAGGCCTTCGACGGCTTCCGGCGAGATTTTCATGAGAACACCCTCAATCGATGCAGACTGCTGGTATTGGATACCAGCCGTGAGATAGCAGCCTCGACCGTCATGGCCCCGATCAATTTTGCATTCTTGTTAACGACGGGCATTGCAGGGAGCTGACTGCTCACGATGCGATACGCTGCATCATTGGCGTCAGCGAACGGATCGAGAGACTGGAGATAAGGATCCATTATCTGATCTAGCGTCACTGAGGTATCCGACCCCAGCAGGTCTGTGAGGTTGATCGAACCTCGAAGCTGCCGGCTCTCGCGGTCACTTACGACAAAAACGACCGCAGAGAAGTGAACGTCTTCGAGGATCTGTTCAACGTGTCTCTTCGCCTCGCCGCATGTAAGGCTGGACGGCAGAAAGATAATATCGTTCGTCATCGCGCCGCCAACGGAATTCTCAGGAAACTTGAGCAGCTCTATGATGCATTCACGATGTTTTTTTGGCATTAGATCGAGGTAGCGGCGCATCATCTTTAGTTCAAGGCGTCCCACGATATCTGCTGCAAGATCCGTCGACATTAGCTTCAGGATGTCGATGGCTTCGCTCTCGTCGAGCTCTTCGATCACCTGTATTTGTCGGTCGATGCTTGTCGATTCCATTACTTGAGCGGCTTTCTTATCCGGCAGGAGCTTTAACAACTCCGCCGCGTGCAGATAAGGAATATATTCCGATAGCCTTGCGATCTCGCCAGCGGGCAGCCGATTGATCCTCAATCGATAGCCCTCGCCGTTGTTCACTGCGGCCGGGTCGCCGCGCAGAAACTCGACATATTTCCAGTCAAACATTTGCCCCGGGTCGGACTTTGTCCAATGCCCCCGGAATACCCGCCGCAGCATCGCGCCTAGGCCCGCATCAGCCCCTTTTAGCCGCAGCCGCCCCCCGTCGATATCGAGGAAGAGGTCGCAGACGCGCGTGGTGCGCCGTCCAAGCAGGTCAAGGATCAGGGCGTCGAGAATATCTCGTTTCAATAAGACGACGCGAGAATCCTCCGACATCTCTATGGCAGACTGCACGTCGTCTACTTTGATCGTCTTGGTAGTCGCGTCAACGTCGACGACATATTCCCAGGGAATTTCCCTTAGCGACTCGTCAGCCGTGATCAGAACGCTTGTGATCGGCGGGTAATCGTCCTCGAGCAGGGCAACTGCAAGGTCTGAGATACGCGCTCGCTGCCCGCGATCGTCAACCGCTTCAAAGCTCAAAATGTCTGTTAGCACTAGCATAATTGCCAACCTAGCTGATTACCTGTAATTTTTAATTTACTTGATAAGTACTGAGGGGAAAAGGTTTTTCTGATTTACGTACATGGATAAGAGGATCAATAAGGTCGTCCTTGCATACTCTGGCGGCCTGGATACATCGGCGATGTTGCTCTGGCTAAAGGAAACCTACGGCTGTGAGGTCGTGTGTTATTGCGCCGATGTCGGCCAGGCGGAGGAGCTTGCCGGTCTCGACGAAAAGGCGAAAGCCACCGGCGCGTCAAAGCTCTATCTCGAGGATCTGCGGGAAGAGTTTGTAAAGGATTTTGTCTGGACGGCAGTCAAGGCTAACGCGCTTTACGAAGGTGTCTACCTGCTTGGCACATCGCTCGCGAGGCCTGTCATCGCCAAGAAACAGATCGAGATCGCCCGTGCCGAGGGGGCAGACGCCGTCGCGCACGGGGCCACCGGCAAGGGCAATGACCAGGTGCGATTTGAGTTGACGTATTACGCTCTGCAGCCGGATATCAAGGTCATCGCACCGTGGCGCGAATGGGAATTCAAAGGGCGTGCCGATCTGATCGCGTACTGTGCAAAACACGACATTCCCGTAAAGGCCACTGCTGCAAAGCCGTACTCGATGGACCGCAACCTGATGCATATCTCGTACGAGGGCGGCATTCTCGAAGACCCTTGGGCCGCACCGCCCGAAGACATTTTCATTCTTACAAAATCGCCGGAAAACGCTCCCGACAAACCGACCGAAATCACACTTACGTTTGAAAAGGGCGAGCCTGTCGCGATCGACGGCGAAAGGTATGGCGCGGTCGACATGCTCTCCAAGCTCAATTATCTAGGCGGCGAAAACGGTATCGGACGCGTCGACCTTGTAGAAAATCGCTTCGTCGGGATGAAGTCTCGCGGTATCTATGAAACGCCCGGCGTGACGATCCTCATGGCGGCCCATCGAGCACTCGAGTCGATCACGATGGATCGTGAAGTCACCCGTCTGCGCGATTCGCTAGGGACAAAGTTTGCCGAGTCGGTGTATTACGGATTCTGGTACGCTCCCGAATTCGAGATCCTTCGCTCTATGATCGACCAGACGCAGGAAACCGTCTCCGGCGACGTTCGCCTCAAGCTTTACAAAGGTAACGTCACCATTACGGGACGCAAGTCGCCGTATTCACTCTATAAAGAGCGCGTCGTCACATTCGAAGACGACGCCGGCGCGTACGATCAGCACGACGCTGAAGGGTTTATCAAGCTGCAGGCTCTGAGGCTCAGACTGCGGAACATGGAGTAGAAATGAACTGTATAGCTTGCGGCAGCAGTGCAATGGTTAGCGGGTCGTTGGTCGATATTTCGAACGGCGGGGGGACTGGTTTCGAGATCGATGACGTCTCGATCTGGAAGGCTATGCTCGGAATTGGCACTCGCAAAAAAATTCGTGCGTACGGCTGCGTTCACTGTCAGCATCTGCAGCTGGCTGTTGAATTTACCGAAGCGGAGGTGCAACGTTATCGGCAATTCGAAGGTGAACAGCCAAATGTGCTCGAACGAATACATTCTGAAACGTAAGAGAATACTGAACAACAGCCATCATTCATTCATAGGAGAACAGATCAGATATGCCAGGAACAGTAAAACTACACCGCGTTTTTACATCAAAAGCAGAGAGAGTTTATAAAGCATTCATCGATCCGGATGCAATGGCAAAGTGGCTGCCGCCGAACGGCTTTACCGGGAAGGTCCATGAGATGGACGCTCGTGTCGGCGGCTCGTACAAGATGTCGTTCACTAATTTTTCGACCGGCAACAGTCACTCGTTCGGAGGACAGTTTGTCGAATTAGTGCCAAACGAAAAGCTGGTTTATACCGACAAATTTGATGATCCGAACATGCCCGGCGAGATGCGGACGTCCGTGACGATCAAGCAGGTTTCCGTCGGCGTCGAGATCAACATCGTGCAGGAGGGAATTCCCGACGTAATACCGGTCGAGGCCTGCTATCTCGGCTGGCAAGAATCGCTCGCTCTGCTGAAGATGCTCGTAGAAGCAGAGATTCCAGAGCCCTAGTCGGGTACTTGTTTGCTCATACGCGGTAACGAGAAAGGCTTCGATCGAGAGCGATGATGCCTTTTTTCGCCTCTCGTATTCTTCAAACGTCCTCAGCGGCCTTTCGTGGAACTCTGAACGGCTTTGACGAGTGATTGCATGTCTCGGGCAAAGTTTGATCCGTCCAGATAATCAACGTACGTCATGTACGCTGACCCCTCGCTGTGTACTAACAACGACGTATAGTCGGTAAACCATACCCTGACGGCCCAATTGGGGGAAAACTGAACGTGCTCTACTTTCTTGTTTTTCAGCAGCGTCGTAAACTGTGGTTCGGTGACGATCTCCCTTCCATTATCTGCCACTTCCCTTCGCAGAATGAATGCCATTTTCGACCTCCGGTTTTAGTTGTGCATTGGACGGGTTATCATCCGACCGTTCGGGATTTGAGTCAAACAGGAGTTCGCCTTTAAGGTAAAGCTTCCACTACGACACGAGCCGGAAAAACGGTGCCCGTCCTGGCATGCGCAAAACCTGCCCTTTTCGCTAACTCTCGCAATTCCTCGGGCTGAAAGCTTTTCTTTATCGACAACAATCCGTCGTCTCTGACAAGTTTGCTGATGCGAAATACCGCGCAAAAAAGCTTGTACATTCGGTAGGCTCCCGGCTCTCGATGCAGGTCGATGACGTAGATGCCGCGGCTCGACACGCGTCCCATCTCACGAAGTATCTCGATCACTCCGTCGTCATTGAAGTGGTGAGTAAAAAGCGAGCAGATCGCAAAGTCGAACGCTCTGTCAGCAAACGGTAGATTCAGCGCGTCGCCGCGGACAGAATTGATCTCGCCGTAAACGTTGCGCTCTGCAGCGATAGACTCCGCAGCCATTTCATTAAGGTCAAGTCCAGCAAGAAACGCCGGTGAGTTTCGCCGTCGCGCAAACCGCGCTATCTCGGTTAGGATCTCGCCCGAGCCCGCACCAACGTCCAACACACTAAACTCTTTTAGATCACTTGCTTCGACCCTTTTCAGCAGACTCTTCCGCAGCGCCCAGCGGTCGCCGATCCAGCGATTGATAAAGCGGATCTCGCGCAGGAATGTTCGATATTCTTCCTCCGTATAATCGCCGGTATCGATGCGTTCCGGTTCGCTGCTGCGGATTTTGAACACAATCAAATGGATACCAAACAAAAACCGCTTTCATTGTCGAAAGCGGTTTCACGATCCGCTAATTTGCGGCGACAAGATCAGCTCAGAAAACCGCGAAATTTTGCCGGAGACGGCTCATATCCCGGAAAGATCTTCTTGAGATCTTTATTCGAGAGATGTTTAAACGCAGCCTCGGCAAAAACATCGCGGAAATCGGTCGTTAGAGCGAGATCGCGGCCCTCGTTGAGTCGGTCGTTCTTGAGCCCCTTGAAGTCGCCATAGACCTTGCCACCGTTGACCGAGTTGCCTAGCACAAACATCGCGTTGGCGTGACCGTGATCGGTTCCGCGAGTGCCGTTTTCGCGAGCCGTTCTGCCAAATTCGGACATGGTGATTACAACGACGTCGTCCATTCGTTTTCCGAGATCGGTCGCAAAGGCCGCGAGCGATTGTCCAAAAGTGCGAAGGAAACCAGCCAGCTGGCCGCGCGAGCCGCCCTCATTGCTGTGCGTGTCCCAGCGAATGTCGTTGCCCGTGTCGGTAAACGCGATCTCGAGACCGACGCCGGCTTTGATCAACTGGGCGATCTGCATCATCGACCGGCCAAACTGCGTGTTCGGATAGGCCGCGCCATTCTCGGGCTTATACTGAGCCGGGTTTGCCTGTTTGAGAAAGTTAACGGCCTCAAAGGTTTCTTTGCCGGTCTCGCCGAGACCGTCTTTAGCGTTCTCTTGCCATGCTGCTTCAAATCCGCCCTGCATCGACTGAGTATAAGCACCGGCCTTAATAGAGAAGTCGGCAAGATTCGACATCGCGATCGCCGGCGAGCGGCCGTACAGCGAGCGCGGCAGCTGCTGTGTCATCGCGACGGCACGGAATGGCGACGCGTTCTTGTCGCTCTCGCCCTGCATGATGCGATTAAGCCAGCCGTCACGCGTGCCTTTGTTGCCCGGCGTGCCCGATTCCATATAGTCCTGGGCGTCAAAATGTGAGCGTGTGTTGTCGGGCGAGCCGACAGCGTCGACGATCGCAAGCTGTTTGGATTTCCAAAACTGTGTCAGTGAATCGAGCGAAGGATGCAGTCCGAAATGTCCATCTAGATCGAGCGCTCCGTCGGTCTTCTTCGGCTGCGGAATAGCGATGGTGGGCCTAAGGTTGTAATATTCCCCATCGCCGTGTGGGACGACGACGTTCAGGCCGTCAACGGCACCGCGTTGGAAAACGGTAACGAGTACCTTTTTCCTGCCGAAATTTTTCGCAGCCGTTTGTGCCGCCGCAAACTGATGTAGAAAGTCCGGTGCCACGGCCATCAAGCCAAAGCTCGCCAAACCAATGCCAGAACTCTTTAGGAAAAAACGTCGATCCATGTTCCTTGCTCCCAAATACTACAGAAATGCCTTAGGTAAGACGCGGCTTGTGGCGAAATGGTCAACTTTTTTCTTGCTTCGCCATTGCGGCTACGAATCTGCTAGGCTTGATTTTGCTCCTCACCGAACCAATGCGTAACCGGCTCGTAAAACTGATCGTCGAGCGTCTCGACCGCGAGAAAGCGGCGATCGCCGCCGATTTTCAGGCCGAAAAGGACATCCCAACGCGATATACGGCTATCGATGACCTGCTGCCGGAGGATATTGCTCGACGGTTTGCGGATGTGTTTCCTTACGTCTCGCAAATGCGCCTCCTGGACAGCTTTCGCGAGAGAAAATACACATCAAAGTCACTCGACAGATTTGACCCGCTGATCTCGGATATTACATTTGCGTTTCAGGACGAGCGCGTGATCGACATCGTTGCCGAGATCACCGGTATCAAGGACGCGGTCGGCGACCCGCAGCTCTATGCCGGCGGTATAAGCGCGATGACAACTGGCCATTTCCTCAACCCGCATCTCGATAATTCGCACGACGGTCATCATAGAAATTACCGAGTGCTCAATCTGCTCTATTACGTCTCACCTCGTTGGCAAGCGGAGTACGGCGGCAATCTCGAGCTATGGGACGAGAACGTGACGAAGCCGATTGAGATACCGAGCCTTTTCAATCGCCTGGTGCTGATGTCGACCAACGACAAGTCGTGGCATTCGGTAAACAAAGTTAAAGCAGATCGCACGCGATACTGCATTTCCAACTACTATTTCTCGCCGCACTCGCCGAACGGTTACGAAACGACGCACGTTACGTACTTTATGGCGCGGCCCGAGCAGAAACTCTGGCGCGTGATTACAAAACTCGACAGCAACCTGCGAACGGCTGTCCGCAAGATAAAGAAGAGCGGATTGGCCAAGAAGGACGTATACGAGGGCCCGCCAAAGTAGTTATCTGATAATTATCTCGTCGACAAAGATCCAGGGGTCACCGCCAGCACCCGCATGCCACGACGGGATCCTGCCGAAGTTATGGGCCCGCAAGCGAATGTAACGTGCTCGGGTCGGCGAAATTCGTTGAGTGAATTCGCGTACGGTCGGAATCATCTCGCGTTGTGGGAAATCAGGTTTGATCTCAGCAACACGTGTGAAATCAACGCCATCGATGGACGTCTCAAACTCAACTCGGTCGGGCATCCAGATCCACGGTCCTGCAACCTGTAAAAACTCGGCACCGACCTCGCTGATATCGGTCATTCGCTGTAGATCGACGATCGCCTCGTAGGACTTGCCCTGAATGCCCTGCCACTCGCCGCTTGCAAAATTGGTCGTACCTCGAATGCCGTCCACGATCGCATTTTCCCCGCCGCCCGTGTATTGACGGCTGTAGCCGGATATTACTTTAACGGTCCAGTCGTTTGCCTGCTTTTGAAAGTTTGATTCTGCGACAAGCGAAGAAGCGCCGTCGCCTGCGATAGCAATGGCCTTTATCGTTGTCGTGTTATTGATGGTGAAAGGCGCGGTGTAAAGGATCGAGGTGCTGCCTGGCGTGCTGCCGTCGAGCGTGTAATAGATCCGAGCGTTGCGCCAGGTCGAGCTCATGGATATTTGCGTTGCAGTATTAAAAACACGGCCGTCGCCTTCGATCACAGGAACCGACGGATGGTCCTGGAAGACACTCGACGGCGAGACGATGGTAAAGGCTTTGTCGTTTGGCTGGTCGCTCATTTCGAGCTCCAAAATGCCGCCGCCCATGATCTGCTCCTGCGTGATGTAAGTGGCGACCTGCGCGCGTCCGTTCCAGCGTGCAGACTTGATGTAGATATTTGTCGGCGAGACATTTGGTGCTCGTACAATAAAGCGTTTGCCGTTTTCAAGATTGTACGTGACCTGTTTGAACAGCGGCGTGCCGAGGTCATACATCGCCTTACCGGGCTCGACCGGATAAAATCCGCTCGCGCTCAAAACGTACCATGCGGACATCTGGCCGCAATCTTCGTTACCGATCAGGCCGTCGGGCGCGTTGTGGTAAAAATTGTCCATTATCTGGCGGACGAGACGCTGCGTTTTGGACGGCTGGCCGACGTAGTCATAGAGGTAAGCGATGTGATGCGAAGGCTCGTTGCCGTGGGCATATTGGCCGATCAATCCGGTGAGGTCAGCCTGTTCGCGGCCGGCTAGTTTTTCCTGGGTTGAGAATAGCTCATCGAGCTTTGCGATAAATTTATCGGTGCCGCCCATCAGCTGGATCAAGCGGTTAACATCATGCGGAACAAAGAATGAATACTGCCACGAATTGCCCTCGGTAAAGCCAAACGTTACCTCATTCGGTGCAAACGGCTCGACAAAGCCGCCGTTTCTTTTGGGACCGAAAAAGCCGGTCTTAGTATCGAAGAGGTTTTCGTAATTGCCCGCTCGCCGCCGGTAGTATTCAACGTCCGCTGAGAGCTTTTTCAAATACGGATCGTTGTCCGCGCTAAGATTTCCGCCCGCGCTGAACGACCGTATATTGAACAAGGTCGACGCCATGCTCATGATGCACCAGTCGTCGTAGGCGTATTCGAGAGTGCGAGAGACCGACTCGTTCTCGTCCTCCATCGAGATGTAACCGCGGTGGCGATAGGCTTCGAGTCCGAAATGATTTAGCTCGGCGGAGTGTTTAGCGGCCTCGTAGGCTTTCTCGTAGTCAAAGCCCTTTATGCCTTTCGCCATCGCGTCGGCGATCACCGGCACCGCGTGATACCCGATCATCGTGTCGGTCTCGTTGCCCCACAATTCCCAAACGGGTAGACGGCCGCCCTGCTCGTACATTCGGATGAATGTGTTTATGAAATCGGCCGTCCGTTTTTGATCGATGATCGTAAAAAGCGGATGTTCGGCACGGAATGTGTCCCAGAGCGAGAAGACGGTGTACTGGTCAGAACCGCCTGCGTTAGCGGGCGGCCAGTTTCTCGAGGTCTGGTTACGCCCTCGCATGGCCACCCCGCTCGCAGGTGCTGCGGCGGGGACCCCGGGACGCGCGGGCTTCTGCACCGCTGGAAGTTGATGGACCTTACCGTCGAGTCCACGGTATTGCCCGTCGACGTCGCTGAACAGGCTCGGGTGGATCATCGTGTGATAAAGCGCCGTGTAAAACGTCGTCATCTGATCGGGCGAACCGCCTGAGACCTCGATCTTTGACAGCTCTTTGTTCCAAGCGGCCTTAGCATCGGCCCGCACCTTATCAAAATCCCAGCCGGGAAGTTCGGCTTCGAGATTCTTAAGAGCGTTTTCGGTCGAGACGGATGAAATCGCAACCTTTACCGTGATCTGCTCGCCCGCCTTAACGTCGAACTGGAACGTATTTTGATAATCGTCAGTTTTCGTTGGAGGATCTGTTCCTACTTGAGACAGTCGGTTCAAGTACGGTTTTGAAAACTCAATAATGAAAAAGACCGTCTGATCTTTTGCCCATGAACTAGATCGGCGAAAACCTTCTATCCTTCGGTCGCCAAGTGGGTTGATGTTAGAACTGAGTCGCTTATCTCGCCACTCTAGATCGAGAACTATATTTGCCTGTCCGGATCTAGGAAAAGTATATCGATGAAAGCCGACTCGGTTTGTGGCGGTTAATTCCACCTGGACATCATCCTCGGCCCGCTTAACTGAGTAGTAGCCAGGCTCGGCTATCTCGCTTTCATGCGAGAACTTCGAAGCGTACCATTCAGGCGATTTGTTGGTTGGGTCCTCCCTAAAAAACTTAAATTTGGTATCACCCGCGGTAGGCATCAACAAAATATCGCAGCCGTCGGGGATGCCGGTGCCGCTCAGATGCGTGTGCGAAAAGCCGTAGATGATGTCGTCGGAGTAGTGATATCCGCTTGAGCCGTCCCAGTTGTCGGTGCGAGTGTCGGGCGAGAGCTGGACCATGCCGAACGGCATCACCGCGCCTGGAAACGTATGACCGTGTCCGCCCGTGCCGATGAAGGGATCGACGTAGCGGGTGTAGTCTCGCGTCTGCGCGGTGAGCAGCGTTGCGAAAAGCAGGATCGCACCGCAGAGACGCAGAGACACGGAGCAAAATGCTTTGCTGACTGCTGATCGCTGATTGCTGATTGCACTCATTTAATGCACAAATTCGCCGCCGTTTAGCCGGCTGAGGCCCTGGCCTTTTAAGCCGTACAGAAACCTAAACGCCGCGTCGCCTCCGCGATGGTTGTACCGCATCGACAGCTGGTGCATGCCGGCCTTGAGCGGGACGATCGCAGATCGGACTTTGCGATCGTTTGTACCGGCGTCGTCGATGAGCTTTTGACCGTCGAGAACGATGGTGGTGTCCCAAGTCGCGTCAACTTGAAATTCATAAATACCGTCAGCCGGTACATTGAGATAGCCGTCAAAGGTCGCGGCGAAAGGTTTCTTGAGGTCGGTCGCCTTTTCAAATTGATTGAGCTGGATCGAACGCGACTCGCCCTTGATCCGCGTACCCTCTCCGGGCAGAGTTTCATTCGAAGTGAATAGTTCCCATGTGACGCCCTGTTTCTTCTCGCCCGACGGCCCGTCGACGGCCGGCATCAGGTCACGTCGGACAAACACCGCTGCGTAGACAGAACTCGCCCGGCCGTTTGGCAAGACGGTTATCGTCTTGAGCGTCTTCACCTCGCCGTCATTCAGAGTCAGGCCGATCGGCGATGCGTATGCGGTCGACGCGGTCGTCGGCGCGGTGCCGTCGAGCGTGTAATAGATCTTTGCTCCCTCGACGAAAGGCTTTAGCTCCACGGTCGTTTTCCCGCTCGCATCGACGAAACGATTTTCTAGGCCGGCGTGCTCGGGGATTCGGTAGTTTACATTCAGCTTATCGAGCCGCGGGAGCTGCGCCGCCAGACGACGCAGGAAATCGGCGTAGTTCTTATTGTCGGGCTGCGTCCACAGCACTTCGGACAAGGCGAGCATTCTGGGATAGGCCATGTACTCGACGCTCGCGGGTGTTGGCAAGTATTCGGTCCAGATGTTTGCTTGGCCCCCGAGGATATACTTAGCCTCATCAGCGGTGAGGTCTTTGGGCACGGGATTCCAGCCGTAAACCTTTGACATCGGGACGTAGCTGCCGATATTGAGCGGCTCGTACGCCGGGTCGCCCTGGCCGTAGTCAAAATAGACGTAGGTATTAGGCGTCATTATGACATCGTGTTTAGCTTTGGCCGCATCGATGCCACCCTTCTCGCCGCGCCAGCTCATGATGGTAGCGTTTGGCGCGACGCCGCCCTCGAGGATCTCGTCCCAGCCAATGATCTTTTTACCCTTGGAATTGATAAATTTCTCCATCCGGCGGACAAAGTAGCTCTGAACCTCGTGCTCGTCCTTGAGGTTTTCTTTCTGCTTCAGCTCCTGGACGAAAGGTGATTCCTTCCAGAAATCCTTCAGCACTTCGTCACCGCCGATGTGGACGTACGGCGAATCGGGAAACAGATCGATTACCTCGCTGACAACGTCCTCGAGAAACGTAAAGGTCGTGTCGGTCGGGCAATAGACCTCTTTGAAAATGCCCCACGTCGTCTGCACCTTGTACTTGTAATCGGTTTTGCAGCCGAGTTCGGGATAGGCCGTAAGCGCCGCCGACGAGTGGCCGGGCAGCTCGATCTCGGGGATCACGGTGATGTAACGCGCCTTAGCATACGCGACGACATCCTTGATCTGCTCCTGCGTGTAAAAACCCTCGACCGGCACGCCGTCACCAATGTATGGCTGCAGGTTTCGGCCCTTGACTGACTCGGGCCGCTTCGAGCCGATCTCGGTCAGCTTGGGATATTTTTTGATCTCGATGCGCCAACCCTGATCGTCCGTCAGATGCCAGTGAAAAGTGTTGAACTTATACATCGCCATCAAGTCGATGTACTTCTTAACAAACTCCACCGGAAAAAAATGACGGCTGACATCGAGATGCATCCCGCGGTAGGCAAACCTGGGTTGATCGTAAATACGAAGGGCCGGGATTATTAACTCTCCGTTCCTGAATGACATTAGCTGGATTAACGATTGAATAGCGTTGAATCGTCCTGCTTGGTCGGAGGCTGAGATGGAGACTTCACTTGAATCGACCGAAAGGCCGTATCCACCTGGCTTATGCGCGAAATCTATTGGGTCATTGTTAAGATCAATCTGATTCGAATTGCGCTGGCCGGATGCCATCTTGAGCCGAAAACCTGTGAGGGCTTGCAAGTGTTCCTTCAGATAGTTAGCAATTTGAACATCTTGCGGGCGTGCGAAAATTACTGTTTTTCGATTGATTTTGAAGGTGCCTTGCCCGGGCTCGACGGAGTTCGGTTTCGGAATGATATTTATCTCAGGTGACTGCGCGTACAGACAGACGGAAAGAACGACGACGAACAAAATAGCGAGGATGATTTTCATATTCAATTTATTGCCGGGAACGTACGCGCTTCGAGTACAACGGCAGAAACCCGAGCGGTAGCGAGGGTGTAATATTGATGTCGAAATAATAACTCAAAAACAGACACACTCCCTACCAATCGTGTTTCCGCCTGTTTCATCAGGCTTCGATAGCGGCAAGGAACGATTGCAACTCTCTGGGCAATTCGGCGGTAAACGAAAGTCGCTCGCCGGTCTTGGGATGTGTAAATGACAGTTTCTCGGCGTGGAGGAATTGGCGGTTGAGCGCTTTTATTGCCTTGCGAATGTTGTCATCGCCGACGGTGTTGTCGCGGCCTTCGTTATACGTTGCGTCGCCGACGATGGGGTGATTGATGGAGGCGAGATGCACGCGGATCTGATGTGTGCGGCCAGTTTTGATATCGACATCAAGCAGCGTGAGCTTTTCAAATCGTTGTTTCACTCGCCAGAGCGTAAGAGCGCTGCGGCCGGTTTGCGAGACGGTCATTTTCAAGCGGTTTCGCCGGTCGCGGGCAATGGGACGGTCGATCTTGCCGGAGTTTTCGCGGGTTACACCGTGAACGAGAGCGATGTAAGATTTTTGGACCGTGCGGTCGCGAAATTGTTCGCCTAAGGCTTCGTGGATCTCTTCTGATTTGGCGACGACGATCAGGCCAGAGGTGTCTTTGTCGAGGCGATGAACCAAACCGATTTTCGATTTTAGATTTTGGATTTTAGATTGTTGGTTTGCGTTTGCTGATCCAAAATCCAAAATCGGAAATCCAAAATGAAAAGCCACGGCATTGGCTAACGTTCCATTGCTCACGCCAGCGCCGGGATGGACGACCATTCCAGCGGGTTTGTTTATGACGACAAGAAATTCGTCTTCGTAAAGGATGTCGAGTGGGATGTTTTCGGGTTCAAATCGCTCGGCGGGCGGCAGTTCAGTTAATTCGACTTCGATCGATTCGTGTCCGGAAAGCTTGTATGACGACTTCGCAGCGCGCTCATTTACGGTGATATCACCATCGTCGATTAAACGCTGAAGACGCACGCGCGACCATCCTTGTATTTGTTCTGCAAGATATGCGTCAAGCCGCTTGCCTTTATCCTCTGGCGAAGGATGAAGCAAGAAGATTTCTGGATGCATCGCGCCCACAGATTAGGAAACGGACGAGGATTTACGCAGCCGAACGACCATGAAAACGATCGCGCCCGCGGCGACGATCAGGCTGATCATCTGCGATGTCGACAGGCCGGTCATTGTCGTCAGGCCAAAGAGATCGCCTCGAGGGTCATCGCGGATAAATTCGATCGAGAAACGAAAGATCGAGTAGATGATGGCGTAGGCGATCAGGATCTGACCGTTGAATTTTTTCTTGCGGTGCAGCCAAAAGAGAAACGCGAAAACCGCAAGCATGAAAAACGATTCGTAAAGCTGTGTCGGGTGCAGGTAAAGGTCAGAGCCATCAGGGCCGTAGATAGGGACGCCGGTGTATTCGTGGCCTAGCTCAGTGAAATGAACGCCCCACGGCAGCGTCGTTGCCTTGCCCCAGCAGCAGCCGGCCGAAAAACACCCTTGCCGGCCGAACGCCTGCCCTAACGCCACGCCGGGAGCGAATGCGTCGGCGACCTTCCAAAACGGCAATTTGTAAAAACGAATTAGAAGAGCGAGTGCGAGAAATCCGCCGAGGAAGCCACCCCAGTAAACACCGCCCGAACGCAGAAAATCCAGCGAGAATACCTGAACGTGGTCCTCGACAAAAAACATCAGAAGCTTTGAGCCGACGAGGCCGCCGATCAGCGTCCAGAGACCGATGTCGTAGATCCGCTCGCGGGGAATGCCGTCTCGCGCGCCTAAACGCGACGCTACAAACAGCGCAAGCAGCATGCCGACGGCGAGAAAGATGCCGTAGGTCGTGATCGGAAAATTGCCTATTCGGAAAAGCTCGGGGTACATCTAACAATTTTAGATTTCGGATTGCGGATTTTGGATTGCTGCGGCTTTCAAACGCGACTCCTTTCTTTTTGTTAAGAACACGTCAAGGATCAGCAACCCGGCGCCGATACAGATCGCGGCGTCGGCAACATTGAATGTGGGGTAATGCCAGCTGCCGAATTGAACGTCAATGAAATCGATCACAAACCCAAGCCGCAGACGGTCGACGACGTTTCCGGCGATACCGGCTAAGAGCAGCGCGAGCGAGCCCAGGATGCGGTCGTCACTTCGGGGCGTACGCCAAAAGAAATATAGAACGAGGGTACCTGCCACGATAGCCACGATAGACAATCCCCAGCGGCCGGGGTCGCCCTGCTGGTCAAACATTGAAAATGCAACGCCGGGATTTTGCGCGTACGAGAAATTCAGAAAATTACCGATGACCGGCCATTCGCCACCGTATCGAAGGCTGCGCGCGGCCCACGCCTTGGTCATCTGGTCGATCATAAAGACCGCACCCGCGATGACTAAATAGGCTAATTTCCAAAGAAAATCGCGCTTGTTCACAGTTACTATTCAGTATACGGAAATATTGCCTTTGGCGCCTTGTAACGTTTCCACCAATCGACGTAACAGACGTCGGTGCAGCCGATCTGATATTTAACGACAGTCCATTTGGCGCCGGCTTTTTTCAGGATCGCCTGAAAATTATTGTCGAAAAAGCCTTCGCGCTTTGCTTCGGCATATTTCGTCCGGGTGAAATCAGGCTGCCCGCCCTCCGGAGTTTGCAGCGCTCCGTAAATGAACGCCCAATTGCCGGAAACGTTATATGTATCCGCGGCAAACACTATCTTTTGTTTTAGCTCTCGCTCGATGGGCACGCGCAGCGCGTCAAGAATGGCTTTGCGCTCTGCCGATCCTTTTTCGGGGGTATGGAGGGTTTGAGCTTGTGCGGCGACGTGTGCCGACGCTAACAGGATCAACGTTAGTAAAGGCTTTCTAAGCATTTTTGTCTTAAGCGGTCGCAGCCGACTCGATCGCTTTGAGTGCCTCCGCACAGCGTTCGCATACCGTTGGGTATTGCTCAAATTCACCGACCCGGACGGAGTAATTCCAGCATCGTTCGCATTTTTGTCCGTCCGCCTTTTCGATCTCGACTTTCAGAGCGTCGCCCTCGTGAACCTCTACCTGAGAAACGATAAAGAGGTAACGAAGTTCTCGGAAATAGTCAGCGAGAAAAAGCGTCGTATCGTGGTCGGCAGTCAACATGACCTTGGCCTCGAGCGACGAGCCGATCTGCTTGTTATTGCGAGCATCTTCAAGCGCTTTGAGCACCTCTTCGCGGATGGCAAAAAGCCGTTCCCACCGCGCGAGCAATGCTGTGTGATCTGCGTCAGACGCCGCCGGAAATTCCGCAATGTGAACTGACGCCTCGCGCGCTCCCGGCAGATTTTCCCACGCCTCATCAGCTGTAAACACGGTCAGCGGCGAGAGTAGACGGCAGAGCGAGTCGGCGATGCGGTACAGTGCCGTTTGCGCCGAACGACGCTCTTTCGACTTTGGCGCCATGATGTAGAGGCGGTCCTTGATGATGTCGAAATAACGCGCCGACAGCGTGACCGTGCAGAAGCTGTAAAGTGCGTTGTAAGCGCCCTGAAAATCGTACGCTCGATAGCTATCGACGACCTTCGCAGTGACCGTATCTAGATTAGCAAGTGCCCACTGATCGATCTCAAGCAGCTCGTTATCGGACACTGCATCGGCCGTGGGCTCAAACCCATCGAGATTTCCAAGTGCGTAGCGCAGCGTATTTCGCATTTTGCGATACGCATCGACAACGCGCGAAAGGATCTCGTCGGAGCATCGGACGTCCTCGGTATAATCGACGGCCGCAGCCCACAGCCGCAGGACATCTGCCCCTGATTTGTCGATGATCTCTTGCGGAGCCGTGACGTTACCGAGAGATTTGCTTTGCTTGCGGCCCTCGCCATCGACGACCCAGCCGTGCGTGATGATCTGTTTGTAGGGAGCTTGCCCGTGTGCCGCGATGCCGCAGCTCAATGACGAGTTGAACCAACCGCGGTATTGATCGCCGCCCTCGAGATAAACGTCCGCCGGGAACCGCAGCGTATCGCCACGTGTCTCTAGGACCGCGACGCAGCTCGACCCCGAATCGAACCACACATCGAGAATGTCGGTCTCTTTGCGAAAGTCGGAGCTATTGCATTTTGGACACGTGAACCCGTCGGGTAGCAATTCTGATTCAAGCCGTGCGTACCACGCGTCGGCAGTTTCCTCTGCGAATATGTCCGCGACGTGATCGATGATCTTTGGATCGGCGATCGCCTCGTCACAAGCCTGGCAATAAAAGACCGGGATCGGTACGCCCCAGAAACGCTGTCGTGAGACGCACCAGTCGGGCCGTCCCTTGAACATGTTGGCCATGCGGCCTTCGCCCCACGACGGATGCCAGTTGACTTTCGATATTTCGTCGAGAGCCTTTTGTCGCAGGCCGTTTTCACTGGGCACGCCATTCAACTCATCCATCGAGACAAACCACTGCGGCGTCGCGCGAAACACCACCGGATTTTTGCATCTCCAACAATGCGGATAACGGTGCTTATAGCTTTCAGAATGAAGGAGCATTCCGCGATCGCGAAGAAACTCGACGATCTTTGGATTTGCCTTGAAGATATTCTCGCCGCCGAAATGTTCGACATCGAGGAAGAAATTGCCCGCGTTGTCTACCGGGCAATAAATCTCAAGTCCGTATTGTTTGCCCATGTGAAAGTCATCGGCACCGTGACCAGGAGCCGTGTGCACACATCCGGTGCCGGATTTTTTGGCGGATTTGTCCTCGAACCGCACATCAAGCTCAACCTCGGCATCGGCCTCGCCGAGCGTTACGTGCTCACCATTCATGATGAGAGACGGTCGATCGAGCCAGGCGTGCTTGGCCTCCATCCGGTCGAGTTTTGCGCCCTTAAATCGTGCGAGTTCCGTTAAGCCGTTAAAGCCACACGTCTCAGCAAATGCCTTAACCAACTCGCTCGCGACGATGTAAACCTCGTCGCCGACCTCTACGGCTGAGTAATCAAAATCAGGATGCACCGCGATACCCAAATTCGCGGGCAGCGTCCAAGGTGTTGTCGTCCAGATGACGACGAAGACATTTTTTCCAGCGAGGGCCGGATCGATCTCTGCCGCGTCGGTTTTGAGCGGGAACTTTACGTAAACCGACGGCGATGAATGTTCTTTGTATTCAACCTCTGCCTCGGCAAGCGCGGTTTGGTCGTGGATGCACCAGTAAACAGGACGCAGACCCTTGTAGACATAACCACGTTCGAGAAACGTACCAAAGAGACGCGCGGTCGCCGATTCGTACTCAGGCGACATTGTCAGGTACGGATTTTCCCATTCGCCTAGAATGCCGAGACGCTGAAAGTCGCGCGTCTGACCATTCATCGCGGTCGAAGCGTGTTCGCGGCAGATGCGGCGAAATGACGCGACCGGAATGTCAGCTTTATTTTTTCCTTTCTCTGCAAGCTTTTTCTCGACGATGGTCTCGATCGGCAGACCGTGACAGTCATATCCCGGCACGTATGGCGAGTCATAGCCCATCATCGAACGCGTCTTGACGACAAAATCTTTGAGAACTTTATTCAGGGCCGTACCGATGTGAATATCGGCATTGGCGTAAGGTGGACCGTCGTGAAGTACGAATTTTTCGCGCCCCTTGCGTGCCTCCATAACCTGCTGATACAGGCCCATTTCCTTCCATTTCTTTAAGCGTGCGGGTTCGCTCTGGCCAAGATTCGCCTTTTGCGAAAAGTTGGTCTTGGGCAGGTTAACGGTCTTTTTGAGATCTAGCGGTTCGGTCATACATCGAAAGTTGAAATTCTAACATTCGCCGGTAAATTCGGCATTTCGCGGGGCTCCAAATCAAAAAGTCCCAGGCCTTTTCTTTGGCTTGGGACTCATTACGGAGCAAACTTGATCGCTTCGTCTCACGTGGAGCAAAGTCCCGTCTTTCCAATAATAATTATTCGGGCAAAGCGTTTCATAACAGAAGCATTATAGCACAACCGCCGGCTGCTCATTCGGCCTCCACCGTACACAGGAGCGGATATTCGCGGGCGCGGGCGAGGTTCATTGTCTTTTCGGATTTGGTTTTGGCGATCTCGTAAGGGTAGATTCCGGCGATGCCGACACCTTCGTTATGGACCTTTAACATGACACTGAACGCATCGATATCGCTTTTATTAAAAACGTATTGCAGGACAAAAACGACGAACTCCATCGTCGTAAAGTCGTCGTTATGAAGCAAGACTTTGAAGAGCTTAGGCTTTTCGAGCTTAGTTTCGCTCTCGGTCAGGACGTCGCCTTCGCGCTCGATGTCGGGAAGATCGGGCATACGGGAAATTAAATCATAATCTGCCGTTTTGCTTTAAGCGCCGACCTGGACGGTCGCCTTGCGTTCGAGCTTGCCCCAACCGACGATGGCGCCGCGGATCGCCGAGTAAACGGATTTGACCATTACCCAGTACATCACCTGGCGATAGCCAAAGCGCTGTATTAGCAGCCAACCAAGGAGCTTCTTCTGCTCGCCCTTTTCCATTAGAAAAGCCAGGAACGCGCCCAACCAATCGACGGCTAGGAATAGCGCGTAATAAAAAACTACTTCGTTGAGATTCGTTGGAGTATGAGCATATTCCTTGGTGTGTTCGAGATAGCCCATCAACGCGGCCGCGAGCGTCCAGACGAACATCAGGTCCATCAGCGGCGATATCAACGGGAAGAATACTTGAAATATCCAGACGTTCGGCATGGCTACAAAGCCAAGCGTTCCGTATCGCGGATTGAGCAGTGCGTTCTTATGCTTCCACGTGCACTGAAGCGTGCCAAACGACCATCTAAATCGCTGCTTTGCGAGATTTCGCAGAGTGTCAGGCGCCTCGGTATAGCCGATCGCCGCTTCTTCGTAACCGATGCGATAATGACGCTTTCTGACCTCGATCGTCAGGTCCTGATCCTCGGCGAGCGTGTCCGAGGAAAATCCACCGATCTCCTCTATCACCGAACGCCGCCACGCGCCAACGGCTCCCGGAACCACCGTGATGCAGTTGAGCGACGAGAACGCACGACGATCAAAATTTTGTGACGTGACGTATTCGAGAGCCTGCCACTTAGTGACTACGTTCACACGATTGCCGACCTTTGCATTGCCGGCGATAGCACCGACTCGCTCGTCTGCGAATCGGTGTGCTAAGGCCGACACCGTTTGCGACGTGAAAACCGTATCTGCATCGAGCGCGATGATGATATCGCCCCTGGCTTTTTGCCAGCCGAAGTTGAGCGCCTCGGCTTTGCCTCCATTTGGTTTTGTATAAACGGAGACGATGTCCACGTCCGCGAATTCAGACGCTGCGACGGCGTAAGTCTCATCCGCCGAGCCGTCGTCAACTATGATGATCTCGAGCTTTGGATAATCCGACTGCAGCAGGCTCTCGATCGTTCTGCAGATCACCCTTTCCTCGTTGTACGCAGGCACGACAACGGATACGAGCGGCTCAAAACTCTCCCCGAAATGTATACGCTCACGACGGCGAGAACGCAGATACTGTGCGAGCGCAAGGATGCCGATCACGGCCATCCGGCCGATGCCGAGCACTATACCGATCAGAAAAAGCCATCGCATCAGCCATCCGCCGATGGCCATTCCGTAAAAAATATACGAGTCGGTCCGTGCGTAAAACGATTGGTCTTCTTGCACGATCGGCATTGCCTGATCACACGAAATGCCCGCCAGATCGGAGACGGTCGTAAACTCATATCCGCGCGCGCGTAGCGCATCTATTAATTTCGGCAGGGCTTCGACGGTTGCTGACCTATCTCCGCCGCTGTCATGCATCAGGATGACGCTGCCGCGCTCTTCCGGATCAGTGATCTGAACCTGGTCAAGTACGTCGTTGATCATCTGGTCGGCGGTGTGCGGGGTGCCGTCGTCATTAGTCAGCTTCCAGTCGTCTGGGTCGAGGTGCAGACCGACCGATATATAGCCTAGATTTTGTGCGATGACCGTGGGGCCGACTTCGTCCGGAGTTCGGGGTTCCGCATCGCCGAAATATGGCGCACGAAAGAGGCGTGTCGAACGTCCGGTAACAGATTCGATCAAGCGCTGCGTTGCGTTCAATTCCAGATCGGTAACGCGATCGGGAACTTCACCGAGGTTGGGATGCGTGAAAGAATGGCTGCCGATCTCATGGCCTTCGTCGACGATGCGCTTGAGCAGCGTCGGATTGGCTTGTCCGTTCTCGCCGACTACGAAGAAGGCAGCTTTAACGTTTTCCTGTTTTAATACATCAAGTATCTTCGGCGTCCAAACGGGGTCAGGCCCGTCGTCAAATGTGAGGACGATCTTACCGGGTTTATCACCTGTTCGCTGGATGGTGTATGAGGTCGGGATCTGCTCGTACGTCTCCCCGGTAATTGCGGCGTTCTCAGTTGTCAATTCTCGGAAACCATCCTGCGGAACCGTTTTGACCTGTAGGATCTCGCCGTTTCCGTCAAAGTCGACGTCGTAACCGTACTTGATCGTTTCAAGATCTGCGATGGTTCCGCCTGTAGGCTGCGATCCCCATACCTCCCATAATGAAGGATCTTCGCTGCCCAACCGCCACAATGCGATGCCGGCGACGTTGTAGCCTTCGGCACGCTTTATCTGGTCATACGCGGTAACCGCGTCGAGAAACCATACCGTGTGCGATGTGCCGTCGTCTTCGTCGTACTTGAAGTAGGGATTTTCGCTCGCCGGATCGAATTTAATATCACGGGGCGAATCCAGCGATTCCCTAGCAGCTAAAAGAGCTTCCTGAAACGTCACCGTATCGGCCTCAGTGCCGTTGTCCGTCCAGTTATAACCGTAATTGCCAACGCAGACGATCGTCTTTGAAGGTGACAACTCCTTCATCCGCTTTTTCAAGATCGAATCGAACCAGTCATTCGCGGCGACCGGCCCAGCGTCGCCCGTCGACCAATGTTGGTCGTAAGCCATCAGCATCAGGTAATCCGTGATGTTAGCGTACGCACGATAGTTCCAGTCCGGATTATCAAAAGGAACGGCTTGAGCGAGGATCAATCCGCGATCGTGGAGTTGGCGGTGAAGTTCTTCAACAAATAGAAAGAGGTTTGTTTGCGACGCAGCAGGGACCTCCTCGATGTCGATCGTCAAGCCGCCGAAATGGTTTTGCGCGACGGTATCGAGCAATGCTTTGATGAGCTTTTGCCGCTGAGTTTCGGTTGAGACTGACTTGACCAAAATGTCAGAGTTCCACTGCTCATTCTTGTAATTTTGTACTAGCGGAAGGATCGGCATGTCGGGCCGTTGCTCTTGCATGAGCCTGATCGCCTTATCATCAATGTCCAATGAAAGCGGTGCCGAATCATCTCCTGAAAGTCGTATCCATTCGGGCACGACCCAGTCGAGATGGTCGAGGTTCTGCTTCAACGACGTAAATGCCGAGTAATCCCAGTTCACGTAAAAGCCGACCGCTACTGGTTTGCTCGTACCTCCCGGAGTGGGAGCTGGAGCTCCGGCAAATAGCATATCCCGTCGTGCTTGGTTTTCGAGCTTTTGCTCTTCGCGACGCTGTTTTTCGGCTTGGACGCGCTCGCTAAGGTGCTTGAGATTGGCTTCTTTTTTCGTTAACGGCGGGCGCTGAGGAACCGCGGCCGCGACGTCGATCTTCTGCGGAAGTATCGTGGAGGGCTTTAGTCGGATCTGGGGCAGAAATGGGTTTACAAGGACGCTTAGGACGAAAAACCCAGCAAGGATCGTGAAAGCGGTCGTGGTAAGGAAGGTGACCGTCGTGACGGTTCGCCGCCTCCGGCCAGTTTCGTCGAAAAAAACAGGGCGTTGTTCGGAAGGGTTTTCGGTACTCACAAATGCGGATCAGAATGCGCTCATAAGATGACGGACTCGATATTTCCGTTGTAGCATCGAAATTTCTACGCCTATTTTTATCAAAATGCAAAAAAGCGTTTGCTTTCGAGAAGAATTCTGCTAGATTCTCTGTGCGCTGTTTACTAAGTATACAATCTAACGACAACTTCGTACTTTCTTCGGCTGTTTTGGGCGTTATTGAAGTCACTCTCGCAGCCGAGAAACCCGGCAATGAACCGACCGCCTGCAAAGCCTGCGAGAGACCGCCGCACGAGCGTGGCTGTTTCCGAATCACTTCGTGAAACGCTTGATCACGCGTCGGCAGAACGCCTGCGGGAGATGTTCTTATCCGTTGGCGAGAATCTTCGACAAGGTCAATCACAAAAAGCGGAGCAGGTCTTGCGCGATGCGATCGATCGATATGATCACGAACCTGACGATTTCGCCGATCTGAAACGCCTGCTGGCTTTCACCCTCGAGACGGTAGGTCGCTATAAGGAATCGCTCGAAGTACTTCGTCCGTACGAGGACGAAGAAGTGCTTTCCCGCCTGCGCGTCGATTCGCAGGTTCGGGTGACCACGCAGCTTGCAGTTTCGTACAACAACGTTAATGACCATCCTAAAGCTGTAACACTACTCAAGGACAATCTCGCTAAAGCGGAAGAGAACGGACTGCGGAACCTGATCGGGCCGATCGACAGCGCCCTGGCTCGTGTTTATCGAAAGCTCAACGAGTGTCCCATCTGCCGCGACTACGCCGATAAAGCTCTTATTCACTTTCGCGAGACGGGTGATTGGCTCGGCATGGCCGAGGCCTATCGCGAGATGGCACTCAGCTACCATCAGGAAGGCAACAGCGAAAAGTCGCTTGAATATTTCCAGCTCGGCATTCAGATCATCGGTGACCGCTCGGCACCGTTCATGCTTGGCAAGATCTACACCGACATGTCAGGGGCGTACTGGTTTCTAAGGCGTCCGCAGGACGGCGTCGAATGTCTCGAAAAATCGATCAAGTTTTTTGAGCAGACCGAGCACATCCTTAATTCGGTCATCGCCTATAACAATCTCGGCATCAACCTGGTCCATATAGGCGAATGGCAGCGGGCAGAGGAAATGATCGGGCGTGCATTCGATCTGGCCGTTAAGACCAATCACGTTCACAAGGCAGGGATCCTGGATTCACTTGGCGAGCTCAAGATCATGCGTGGTGATCTTGACGAGGCGCAGCTTCTTCTCGAAGAGGCCGTTAAGATCGCGGTACAGGCTAAACGGGAGTGGTACGCAGCGCAATCGATGCGAAATCTCGCGCGATGCTTTCTTGCTCAGAAAAAGTATCAGAAGGCCGCCGACAAAGCCCGCGAGACGATCGATCTCTGCAATCAGATCGGCGACAAGCATTACCTGAACATGGCGGGGCTGGTCTACGCCGAGAGCTGCCTGAGGCTCGGCAAGTATGATGAATGCGAGAATTACCTTCAGGTCATCGAAGAGACCGATCCGACGTCGGATTTCTTTGTTCTCGGGAACATCCAGCGCATTCGCGGGCTCGCGGCTCTCGACGCGGGCGACCGCGAGCTCGCGCTGCACCATCTGAACCGTTCGCTGACGATCTTTGAAGCCGCACAGGACCTTTATCACATCGCACAGGCCCATTATCTCGTCGGCTCGACGACAGGTGTCGAGAACGCACCGCGCGCAATAAACAGCCTGTCTGCAGCTCGCGATATTTTCAAACAACTCGGCGTCTCCGGTTACCTTGACGCCGTAGATAAACAGATCGAGTCGATCAGATCGTCCGAATCCGCTCAACCCGCCAAGCGGCATCAACACTCAAACGTATCTCAGCTCATCATGGTCCGCCTGGCTGAGGCGACCGCTTCCCGCGAGTTGCTCTTTCGTGAGCTCATCGCCGTACTTCAGCAGGAAAGTCTTGCGAAGAGGATCGTCCTTGCTCAGCCGGATGACGAAGGTCGCATTCAGCCATTTATAACGCACGGTTATTCACCAGAAGACAGCAATTCGCTGGTGGCAAAATTTGCGGACGCCTTGAGAAACGGCGATGAGAAAACATTGGCCCGCAGCAGGAACGTCGCCATCTTTTCACTCAAGGGCACCGCGGCGCAGCCAGCCTATCTGATGATCTCGCCGCCATCGAACGCGACGCTTGCTGACGGGAACTCCATCCAGCCGCTGATCCGCGTTGTCGAATTGGGAATGGACGTGATCGCATTACGCGAACGAGAGAAAAGTCCTTCGACGGAACTCGAATCGGAGTCGCATTCGTCGAGCAGTATGCTGCCCGGCTTTATCCATTCGTCGCTGCCAATGACAGCTCTGGTAGAGGAGATCTACAAGATCAGAGCGAGCGATGTCACGGTGCTGGTCACCGGCGAATCGGGCACTGGTAAAGAACTCGTGTCGCGAGCCATCCATACGCTGTCGAACCGCAAAGACAAGATCTTTATCCCATTCAATTGCACCGCGGTGCCGAAAGAACTCGCCGAGGGCCATCTTTTCGGTTATCGGAAAGGAGCGTTTACAGGAGCTGTCACCGATTCGCCCGGCATGATCCGTGCAGCAGATGGCGGAACGCTGTTCCTCGACGAGGTCGGCGATCTGCCACTCGACGTCCAGCCAAAACTGCTTCGGTTTTTGCAGGAGGGAGAGGTTCAGCCGATCGGTGAAAAGCGGCCGATCAAGGTTGATGTTCGCGTGATCGCCGCGACGAATATGCCGCTTGAGGAAAAGGTCGCAAACGGCACGTTTCGTGAAGACCTCTTTTATCGGCTAAATGTTATTCGCCTTCGCGTCCCCCCGCTACGGGAGCGTCGATCGGAGATACCGGCCATGGTCGCGCATTACCTCGATCAATATTCACAGCGGTTCGGAAAACGCGGCATTACGTTTACTCCGCAGACGATAGATCTGTTGATGGTCTGCGATTGGGAAGGCAACGTGCGGCAGTTGACCAATGAAATGCAGCGGATCATCGCCCGCGCCGTCGACGGCGAAAAGATCACGCCAGACCATCTGTCGCCGGAGCTTCGCAAGACCGCTAAGCCGCTTGGCGCGCTCGCGGCCAACGAGGCTCGTCCGATCGCTCTATTTGATCGCCCGGTGATGCCATTCGCGAATATTGCGTCAGGCCAGACGCTCGACGAGGCAGTAACAGAGCTCGAAATGCAGATGATCCGGGCGTCGTTGACGCGTAACAATTGGAACATGACACGCACCGCCGCCGAGCTTGGCCTAACTCGAAAGGGCCTTTATATGAAGCTCGCTCGCTATGGCATCGAAAAAGCCGCCTGATCCGTCAAAAAGATCACCCGACCGAACGAAGTTCAGAAATGATTTTGGGCAGGTTGTTTAGAACGATCTCGACTTCGTCAGCTGTGTTGTATCGGCCGAGCGAAAAGCGGATCGAACCCATCGCAAACGAGTACGGAATGTTCATCGCTCGCAAAACGGGCGAGGCGATATGATCTTTCGCGTTGCATGCTGAGCCTGTCGATACCGAGATGCCGATATCGTCGAGACCTGCGAGGATCATCTCGCCGTTAGTGTTTTCGAAGGAAATGTTAGTGGTGTTTGGCAGACGCTTTTCCGAATCGCGAATGCCGTTGACGCGGGTGCTTTCTATCGCTAAGAGGCCATTCTCGAGCTTATTCCGCAGATCTCTGACCGTTTCCATTGGTTTCATGTCACTCGTCAACTCGGCGGCCGCCCCTATTCCGACGATCTGATGAACCGCCTCCGTGCCGGCACGACGTCCGGATTCCTGCCCCCCGCCGGTTAAGAACGAGGGCAACTGAACGCCTTCGCGAATGTAGAGTGCACCTATGCCCTTTGGCCCATGGAACTTGTGAGCTGAGATCGAAAAAAGATCGATGTGTGAATTTTTGAGATCGATCGCAACTTTCCCTGCGGCATTAACTCCGTCGACGTGGAACAAAGCGTTAGACTTTTCCTTCACGATCTCGGCAAACTCATTTACTGGAAAGAGAACACCTGTTTCATTATTGGCGAGCATTATGGAGACAAGCGCGGTGTTGTCGTTCACGGCCTCGGTCAACTGTTCCGGCGCGACCTGACCTTCGCCGTCGACATCAAGCCAGGTCACGCTGAAGCCGCTTAGTTCAATTTGTTCGACGAGCTTTCTGACGGCTTCGTGCTCGACGCGTGTGGTCACCATGTGATCTTTGTCGGGCCGTGTCTGCAGGCCGCCAAGAATTGCCCAGTTGTCGCTTTCTGTGCCGCACGAGGTGAATGCGATCTCATTGGGCGAATCGGCGCCGAGTAAGGCTGCAACCTGTTCACGAGCTTTCTCCACCGCCTTTTTTGGAGCGCTGCCGCCTTCGTGAGCAGAGGACGGATTGCCGAACGCATCCGAAAGAAACGGCAGCATCGCCTCTACGACCTCCGGAGCAACAGCGGTCGTGGCGTTGTTATCGAAATAGATCATCTGGCTAACGGGCGCGCCCAATTTACCATTTACGGCCGACGATTTACAATTAAGGTTTCGCCGTGAACGCAATATTAAAAATCACCGAACCTACCGGCCATCTACGCGAGTTTGCGCTTGAGCCCGAACAGACCTATACGATCGGACGGTCTAAGGAGAATGACATAGTACTCAATGACCGCCGCGTATCGCGAAAACACGCGCATATCGTGGCGGGAGACGGCATTTTTAAGCTGATCGATGGCTATTACGAAGACGGCAATCTGGTCAGGAGCGTCAATCGAATACTCGTTAATTCGCAGCCCCAGCTCGAACACGTGCTTGAGGATAACGACCGGTTCCGGATCGGCGAGACCGAGATCGAATTTCGCACCTTTATTCCGTTCAACAAGCAGACGGTCGAAGATTACATCGCCGACCAACCGACGAACCTCGCCTCGCACCATATCGACCTTTCCGAGTTTGGCATCGGTATCCCTTCGACCCCGCCGTCGTCCTCGCCCTCTTCATCGACTGTTCCGCCTTCGCCTCCCGTCGAGGCAGAGATCTCGCTGCCGCCGGTTAAGCCCCCGTCGGCGCCGCTCAAAGTCGATAGCGGTCCGGTAAAATACGACGATTCGCCGCTGGGTCACATGCAGATGAAGATCTCGGCGGACCAGATAATCGGCCGCGGCTCGCAGGCCTCTATTGAGTCTCCTGTCGCCACGCCGGAGGAGATCCGCGTTCTTCGACGTAAGGCGAAAATGCTCGAGCTTGTGTACGAAATGAGCCAAACCCTCGGGAGCGTTTTCGATCTGAAGGCCGTTTTCGAAAAGGCGACCGACCTGATCTTTCGCGGCACACCGGCGGACCGCGTCGTGGCGCTGCTTACCGATGAAAATGGCAACGCTGCAAAGCCCCTGACACAGATCGCTGTCAAGGCGAGAAGCGAGAACGCAAGCAAACTGACCGAAACGCTGACGGTCAGCCGTACGATCACGCAAAAAGTGATGCGAGAAAAGGTGGCCTTGCTCTCACAGGATGCTCGGGCGGACGAGCAATTCAGCTCCGCCGAATCGATCGTTTCCCAGGGCGTCCGTTCGACTATCTGCGCGCCGCTAATGACAGAAACGAGCGTCCATGGCGTCGTTTACGCGGATCGACTCGATCCATTCGCGGCATTTACAGAAGATCATCTCGAGCTGATCACTGCCGTCGCTGCTCAGGCCGCCGTGATCGTGGAAACCGTTCGAGCGCACGACCGCCTTGCACGAGAAGAAGTTGCACGGGCAAACTACGGTCGATTCATGCCCGAATATGTCGTTAAAGAGCTGCTCAATAATCCGAATTCGTTCAAGCTCGGCGGTGCAAACCAAACGATCACGGTATTATTTGCCGATATCAGGGGATTTACATCCATGTCCGAGCGCGAAACTCCCGAGCGCGTAGTGCGTTTGCTAAATAAATACTTCACGGCGATGAGCGAGATCATTTTCTCTCACGGCGGCACGCTGGATAAATATATCGGTGACGGCCTGATGGCGCTCTTTGGAGCACCTAACGCGACACCTGACGATGCAATGAATGCAGTAAAAGCGGCGGTCGCTATGCAGCGAAAAGTAAATACGCTAAATGGCGAACTGGTAGCCGACGGTCTCCTGCCCGTGACGATCGGTATCGGCCTCCACACGGGCGACGCGCTGATCGGATATATCGGCTCTGAAAAACGCTCTGAATACACGGCGATCGGCGACACGGTTAACCTGGCGGCACGACTCGAGGCAACCGCAAGAGGCGGTCAGATACTCTTAAGCGAGGCTACCGCAAAGGCTGTCGGCAATGACTTTGAGCTGGTAGCCCGCGAGCCGATAAAGGTGAGAAATCGCACGCAACCGGTGTCTCTATTCGAGTTAAACGCTGGCTGAATTTTTGATGACAGCGGAACGAAATCGCGCCTATAATAGCTACACGTTTCAGGAACGTTTCCCCAAGGAATTTTATGTTGAAGATCTCTTCGCTGAAGAAGTTAGTTACCGATTCGATGGCTATCGATCTCGGTACAGCGAATACAATTATCGCCGTAAAAGGCCGCGGCATCGTGCTCGACGAACCGTCCATGGTCGCCGTAAATGAGATCACCGAGGAGATCGTCGCATTTGGACAGGAAGCGGCCGACATGATCGGCCGCGAGGGCCGCGATATTAATGTAAAGGCACCGCTGATCGGCGGTGTCGTAGCCGATTATGAGCGGACGAAGAAGATGCTTGCGCATTTCGTCAAAAAGGCAAAGACCGGCGGTTCCAACATCTCGATCCAGGCCGTGATGAGCATGGTCTCCGACGTAACACACGTCGAACAGCGGGCTATGATCAACGCCGCCGAAGAGGCGGGCATTGGTAAGGTCTACATGATGGAAGAGGGCCTCGCGGCGGCTTTTGGAGCGGGAGTTTTGGCGAACGACAAACGCGCTTCGGCGATCGTCGATATTGGTGCCGGTACGACGAATATAGCTATCGTTGCAAAAGGCACCATCGTACATTCAGCATCGGAAAGATTTGGCAGCAACGAGATAAATGCTGTGCTCGCGACCCACCTGCGGCGACATCGCGGCTTGCAGGTCGGTGAAGAAACAACTGAGCTGCTGAAGAGCTCGTTTGCGTCGGCGTACCTGCCGGATGACATATCGCGGACGACCGAAGTTCGCGGCCGCGATGTGCAAACCGGCAGCCCGGCGGCGGTCGAGATCACTACGGGTGAGGTTTATCCGATCGTCGAGAGTATCGTGCGGCGAATCGCCCAGCTCGTAAAGGATACTCTGACAGAGCTCAGACCTGAGGTGGCTGCAGATATCTATGATCGCGGCGTTGTTTTGACCGGCGGCGGCGCACTGCTCGACGGCATCGATCAGTACATGCGTTCGTACGTAAATCTGGCTATGACTGTCGCCGACGAGCCTCGCTATGCAACCGTTAACGGGCTGGTGAAAATGTTTGACGACCCGAAACTGCTCGAACGCGTCAACCGCAACGAGCTCGGTATCATGCAAAATGCCGAGATCCCGTTTGAGGCGTAAAACTACCTCTTAAATCTTCGGATATACTGAACCACCGACCCGACCTGTGCGGCGCTTAGACGTTTGCCAAAGCCAGGCATGTCACCCTTGCCGCGAGTGACAATTCGGGTGTCGCGGGCGGTGTCGGGCGTCCAGTCGTCGCTCGTGAGGTCGACAGCGTCGCTCGCACGGCCTTGACGCGTCTGAGCGCGGCCATCGGCACCGTGACAGCGGGCGCAGTTTTGTGCGTAAATGGCCGCACCGCCGCGCTGAGCCTCAACCTCGCCGCCAAATGGTTGTGGATAGAGAGCTGCAGCGGCCTTTCCAGCACATTGGGATCCTAAGCTTAGAATTCCACGTGGACAAGTTGTCG
>JADMIO011545288.1_pt1 | contig 115320 bp, 107 predicted proteins | sample 8958161 | NCBI WGS metagenome assembly JADMIO01 (sample SAMN16585339, study PRJNA669376) | soil metagenome | isolation source: Crop rotation soil | place: USA: Cullars Rotation, Alabama | collected 2011 | reverse complement strand
GCGACAACTTGTCCACGTGGAATTCTAAGCTTAGGATCCCAATGTGCTGGAAAGGTTCAGGCTCTGTCCATGCTTTCCACACTTCCGTAACAGGGGCATCAAACTCCCTGGTTACTTTGATTTTCCTGTTTGCAAGGTCTTTTTTGTAGACCGTTTCTTTAGTTGCAATCATGATTTCTTGTTTTTACGGTTTTGTAATAAAGTGTCCAGTTGGGAAAACCGGGTTTCCCACATAGCCCGGAAGGGCTGAAGCCAGTTATCCACTTCTTTGAGTTTTTTATGATTAATATGATAATAAAATTCCCTGCCAGACTGCTCCTGTTTAACCAATTGACATTCGGTCAGGACTTTGATATGTTTTGAAATAGCCTGACGGCTGCTGTCAAAATGGTCTGCGAGTGCATTTGGGGTCATGGCCTGCACTACTAATAAGGTGAGGATAGTTCTCCTTGTGGGGTCGGCAATAGCCTGAAAAACGTCTCTACGCATAAATTATCTGCAACTGGTTGGTTGCAAATATATGTGCAACTAACTGGTTGCGCAAATTTATTTTTCAAATGTGATTCCCCTTAACACCATTTTAACCCGGTGTTTGATATTTTGTTGCTGAATGATCAAAACCAACGCGTTGATACTGCTGTTGTTCTGCAGTTTTGAAACCAATGCCCAGGGCAATTACCTGGTACTGAAGAAAAGAGGCACACCCATTCAACATTTCTGGACTGGATCAAGGATTATTATTAAGCCCTCCAATAGTGATTGGCTTCGGGGAATTATTACCCATATTACGCCCGATTCTTTTTATCTGACCCAGGAAATCATCCGTTATGGTATGATGGGTGATGATACTCTCCATATCAGCGGGTTAAGATTTTCGATTAAGGAGATCCAGGTGTTACCCACAAAAAAGCAGATGATCTATTATAAAGAAGATCGCGTAGTTGTGATCCCTGGGCACACGAAATATATGTGGGTGAAAAATGGATTTTTGTTCAAGACTCTTGGTGCAGGTTATGCAGCGTTAAATATTTCCAATCACCTGATCGATAAAGATCCACCTTTCGCCAAAAGGAATTTGCCCCATCTGGCTATTGCCGCAGGATTGTTCTTCCTTGGCGAGGTCCTGCACTTACGATATGATCCTCATATCCATCTGGGGAAAAAGTATCGATTGGAAGCAGTGATACTTGACAGTAAGGAAAAGGCCATTCAAAAGTTGAAGTCATTTTAATACGTTGTCACGAGCTGCCCGGTGGCTTCAGGAAAAAAACATTTCCAGCGAGTTTTTCACTTTGCTTGTGAGTTTCCGGAGATATACCTTCGGTTTGCTATAGATATATAAGTAATGAGCGCGATAGAAAGGCCGTTGCTAACCTCTTAATAGGGTAATTATGAAACTTGAAGAAAAGGAACTGGATGCATTGATCCGTAAGGTCAGGGCATTTATAAAACATGCTGATGTGGAAGACCAGCGGATCATTTTATGGTCTTTATTGAAAGAAACGGTTGCTCATGACTGGAAGGGAGTGACGTGGTTGTATGGTGAATTGAGCAAATTTGTGGAAGAGGAATTTGGGAGGGATAATATTTAAAATGAACTTAAATTGCTACACCAGGAATTCCTTAATTTATTTTAAATAAAATATTTAATTGATAATGAAAGATAAGATCAGGGTTGTTGGTGTTTTGATTGCCTGGATTTTTTATACCACGGCTGTTGCCCAAAACAGGGAGAAAAAGGATTCAGGTACAGTTATCAGATTTGATGATACAAGAAATGTCAATTGGAGTAAAGAATTTAACCAGGTTGAAATTAAATCCAGCAGGGATAATGCTATCCAGAAAGCCTGGTTCTACAAATCCGGATCAGAAAGGCCAATGCCACTGGTAGTTTCACTCCATACCTGGAGCGGCGATTATACACAGAAGGATGATTTGGCAGAACTATGCAGGAAGAAGGATATCAATTATATCCATCCAAATTTCAGGGGAATAAATAAAATACCGAGCGCCTGTTGTAGTGAGCTGGCATTGGCTGATATAGATGATGCCATAACATTTGCAATGCGGAGCGGTAGGGTTGATGCAAGCCGGATTTATGTAATCGGAGTAAGTGGAGGAGGATATGCAACCATCGCCACTTTCATGAAATCGAAACATATTATCCGGAAATTTTCAGCCTGGGCGCCGATCACTGACCTTGAAGCCTGGTACCAGGAAAGTTCAGAACGTAAAAATAAATATGCACAGGATATCCTGGATTGTACCGGGTCGAATGGGATATTGAATATTGAAAGTGCCAGAAGCCGGTCGCCACTATATATGCAATCACCTGTATCCAAATTAGGATCTGCTCAATTATATATTTATTGTGGTGTGAGAGATGGTGTTGATGGCAGCGTTCCTATTACGCATTCAATTAACTTCTACAATAAATTGGTAAAAGATATTGGAATAAAAGGACAGGGCGATTATGTTTCAGATCAGGAAAAAGAGGATTTGTTGGCACATCGGAGAGCGGTCGGAGATTTTGGCAGTATTGGAGGAAGGGTAGTTTGTTTAAAGAAGTAGTCAGGCAACCTAAAACTTACTGTGTTTGATGGCGATCATGAAATGTTGACTGAATATGCCTTGAATGAAATTTTAAATGACCAACCAGCAACCCCTTCGGTAAATATTCTTACACTGGGTGACAGTAATGGAACATTTGCTTTTAGCTGGCCAAAACAATTGCAACAGGCTCTTCCTGATGCGCAGGTATTTAATATCAGCAAATCCGGCAGAACTATTGGGTTTTTGAACCTGGGTGACAGTTCTCTTAATTCTTTATATGTGATTGATGCGAATCTGAAAGAGGCGGCAGAAGCTACAGGTGATCGCCCTTACGATTTCATAGTAATGGAATTAGGAACCAATGATGGAAAAGCAGTTTTTGCCGACCGGCAGAAAGAGGTACGGGTAAACCTGGAAAAGTTGATCCTAAAAATTAAGCAAAGTGTCTATCCCTCCATTCGATCTGCAAAGATCATTATCATTTCACCACCTCCTTATGGATCAAAGGCAGAAGCAATTGAAAAATATGCAGGGGGCGGAAAACGCGTGGAAAGCATGAGCAGGGAGTTTGAAAAAGTGGCGAAACGAAATAATTGTCTTTTTGTTAATGGTTATAAAACACCGGGATTGGATATCGAAACCATGACTACAGACGGTTTGCACCTGAATACCGAAGCCTCTAAAAAACTGGTAGAACCTGTTGTTAAATTAATTTCAGTGAGAAAGAAATCTTAGTCCGTCCAGTACAGCAGGTTGAAAGACGGACATATGACTCTGGTCCTTATAGTATTTCCAATCCAATAGTATATTTTTTTTCGAAGCCGCTTTTAAATAATCCAGCAAAATAATACCTGGCCGAATCTGTGCGGTATTAGTTGTATTGTCCGCTCGTATAGCTTCGATATTATTTTTGTTCTTATTAGCTGTGTTAGCAATTGCCAGGAACAGTTCGATTTTTACAGAGGTCTTTTTTAATAACTCATTAGTTTGTTTCAGCAGGTTGGAATCGTCCCACCACATACTAGGGTCAATGAGTACAAAATTTTGAAATAAACCTTCATGTCTTAGCAGAATATAAAGTGCAGTAAGTCCTCCCAGAGAATGCCCAACTATGATCCTGGTGGCATCAGCAGGAAAGTTGCTGTTGATATAGGGGATTAATTCTTTTTCAAGATGTGAAATAAACTTTTCACAACCTCCGGAAATTGCGGCAGCAGTACTATCTACATAGACGCCAGCATTCACATGAGTAGGAGTGTAATCACGGTCCCGTAACCAGATATTCCCGATGCCAATAACTATCTTTTCTTCTCCCAATATTTTCAAGGTATTTACAACATTGCGAAACTGAGCCTGTCCGTCCAGCACATAAATTACATCCAGGCTCTTTTTGGAAGAAGGAGGTAAATAAGAATCGAAGAAGCGATCTTCATTTAATATGGATGAGTGTATTTTAAAAGATTTAATGCTGCTGTCACCTTGTGAATTACCAGGGACAGACAATACTAACAGTAATAGAAGAAGTAGGGGCATTGAAAAATTACAAAAGCTTTTATTGAGGCTGTGTCAGAATGAAATTCATATTTTCCTGATCTTGATATTCTTAAAAAACACCTTATTCCCATGGTCCTGGATGAGGATATGGCCTTTTTCTCTTTTCCCATAATCCTTTGCCTGAGTGAATTTACTATGGGCAAATGCATCATTGAAGACTTCATTTCCTTTATCGTATTCCAGGACTTTTACTCCGTTTAGCCAATGTTCTACATGATTTCCTTTTGCGATAACCCTGGCTGTATTCCATTCCCCGATTGGGTGGAGTGCTCCAGCCGTTGAAGAAGGTAATATGTCATAAAGTGAACCCAGCTTGCGATTTCCATTCCTGCCGAGTTTGGCATCCGGATGCCTCTCATCATCTAAAAGCTGGTATTCTGGTCCCAATGCGGAACCCAACCCCTTTACTGGAGGATTGTAAATATGTACATCGTATTTCACACCGCTATTGGCTCCTTCAGTTAATTTGAAATCCCAGGTTAATTCAAAATCATTGAATTGCTCTCTGGTTATGATATCACCGCCGGATGGTTGTCCTGCCAATTTCTCAAGAAAGATCGTTCCATCATTGATTGTCCAGGCATGTGCAGGAAAGCTGTCTGAGCCTGGACTTCTCCATTTGCTCATGGATTTGCCGTCAAATAATAATTGCCAACCTTCTTTCTTTTCTTTACCGGTCAGCTTATTATCTCCAGGATCGGGACCCGGATGATATTCTCCATATACGGCATCACGGAAACTGTTATGCAATTTTACCTGATCATAGGGATTCAACTGGGTAAACAATACTGCTGTCAATTCATTTTTAGGATCCACCCAGAACAATGTACTCAAAGCCCCATCCCAGAAGAACTCTCCAACTATTCCATTGTTTTCTGCTTCTGTTTTGGGAGGAGCGAGGCGAACAGCGAAATCAATCCCAAAGCCAACCTGTCCTCTATCCGGAAGCCACATACGTTTTGAAATGGTATCAGAAAGATGGTTTGTTGCCATCAGTTTTACTGTTTCAGGTTTTAAGATGCGTACACCATTTAGCTGACCCTGGTGTAACAGCATTTGGGCGAATTTCATATAATCATCGATGGTGGAGGTGAGACCAAGGCCACCCTGTTTTAAAGTCCAGTGGTTTGTATTTAACAGGTTAGCCGTTGAATCCGGTTGCCTTGTTAATATTCCTGTTTCACGATTACGATTATACACGGCAGCAAAATTCTTTCTTTCACTTTCAGGAACATAATAGCCGGTATGCATCATTTTTAGTGGATTGAAGATTACTTCCTGCAAATACTGATCAAATGGTTTGCCTGAAAGTTTTTCCACTAGGTATGCCTGTACATCTACTGAAGGGCCATAGGCCCATTGATCGCCGGGATGAAAAGCCAGTGGAAGGCTGGCGAGTCTTTTCGCCATTTCAGCAAGTGTATTGTTGCGATTGAATACGTCTGCTTTTCTCACCATAGTCCCAAGAGGTGTATTACCTGCCCCTGCAAAACCTGCTGTGTGACGGGTAATATCCCGAATTGTTATTGGACGTTTTGCTGATTCCTGTATGGGATTGCCGCTTGCGTCTGTTCCAACAAATACTTTCATATCAGAAAACTCAGGAGCATATTTTGAAAGCGGGTCATCCAGTTTGAATTTGCCTTTTTCATATAAGGTCATCAATGCCACGCCAACAATTGGCTTGGTCATTGAAAAAATACGTACGATGGTGTTGCGATTCATTGGAATGTTCGCTTCTTTGTCAGCATAGCCAACAGCATTGAAATAAACCTCTTTCCCTTTCTCCAGTATAAGTGCAGAAAGTCCCATTGTTTTGTTGGACTCGATGTAAGATTTCATCATTTCATCAATCCGGCTTTTCGCATCCCTGTTGATGACCTGCGGAGGTTCATTTGTGTTTTTTGCAGGATGGGGGATTCTGAATGCAACAGCTACCAGGAAGAGAGTTGAGAGCGCAAACATCGTTTTTTTCATTCTGTGGATTTTTATATGGGACGTTCTTTTTTGTAAAACAGTTTGTTCTAATGTACGATTTTATGAGCTGAAAATGATCTGGTACCCGGTCAATATATAGTTGTGCATTTATTGTCTTTTTAGAATGGATTTAAAATCCTTAATATATTTAAGGGTGCAGGAGAAATTCTTCCGTGTGGCCCGGAAAGCATATAAAAGGTCAGAAAGGATTATCTTTCATTAAACATTATTAAAAGGAATATAAGTCTGCAAATGAAGGTTCTAATTGTGTTTGCGTTTCTGCTCTTTCCTTTTTGTGGCATTGGCCAACAATTTTCAAAAAGCTGGAAAGACATAAATTACGACAACATGGGCCCGGGTTGTTTGAAGAAAAATATTATAAAATGATGGTTGATTTCTTTCTCAAAGAATCAGCGAAAACCAGAAGGTGATTCCATTATCACTCTATACAAAACGGAATTATGAAACGTTCAGTTATTTTTATCCTGTTGAATTGCATTTTGGGCGGTTGCCTTCAGGCGCAGGAGATCATCAACCTGTATCCGGGAACAATTCCCAACTCAAAGCAAACTAATATAATTGATACAGGTCTAAACCTTAACCAGGGTTTGATCCGTAGATCAATAAACCCGTCACTGCAAATCTTCTTACCAGAAAAGGAAAAGGCAACGGGTACTGCCGTGATTGTAATACCAGGGGGGTCGTATACTGTGATTGTTTACCAGGGGGAAGGAATTACAACCGCGAATGAATTAGCGAAGAACGGGATTGCGGCCTTTGTGCTCAAGTACAGGCTTCCAAATGATTCATTTGTAGTAGATAGAAAGATTGGAACCTTACAGGATGCGCAGCAGGCTATTAAGGTAGTTCGTGAAAATGCTGCCAAATGGGGTATTGATCCAAAGCGAATAGGAATAATGGGATTTTCCGCAGGTGGTCATATAGCTTCTACTGAAGCGACTCATTTTAAGAAACAGCTAATTGAAAACGAAAATAATACCAGTCTGAGGCCAGACTTTCAAATACTGGTATATCCTGTAATTTCCATGCAGGATAGTTTGACGCACCAGGATTCAAGAAATCATTTATTGGGTAAAAATTTCTCACAGGAATTAAAGGACGAGTATTCCAATGAGATGAGAGTTGAAGATGATACACCACCGGCCTATATTACCCATGCGGGGGATGACCGGACTGTGGATGTTGACAATAGTATTGCTTATTATGAGAGTTTACGGCATCACAAAGTGGCGGCTGAAATGCACATTTATCCTAAAGGTGGTCATGGATTTATATTCAGGATGAAGGATTGGATGGAGCCTTTATTAAGATGGTTAAAGAACTTATAATCTAATAAAAAAGCCTCTCATTTCGCTTGAGAGGCTTTGTAGCCCGTACGAGATTCGAACTCGTATCACCACCGTGAAAGGGTGGTGTCCTAACCCTTAGACGAACGGGCCGTCTAGCCTAAGACTCAACTTTTTGTCTGGACCTTTGTTATTATTATAACCGTCCCCAAAAGGCTGAATTTTAAGGACGGCAAAGATACTCTGACCGGCTTTTACAGCCAAATGTTTTTTGATTGTTTTTCCCTAACTTGCTGCCCCGATTGCCATTGCCTTCACCTGATTGCATTATCCTGCAATCCTGTAACTTCGCCACGCATTTTTTATAACCTAAAATTCTCTCTGCAATGAGCACAGTAAAAGTAGCTATCAATGGTTTCGGACGTATCGGCCGCCTTGTTTATCGTCAGATATATAATATGGACGGCATAGATGTGGTTGCTATCAATGATCTCACCAGCCCAAAGGTTTTGGCTCACCTCCTCAAATACGACAGCGCACAGGGTCGATTTAATGAAGATGTGAAATCGACCGAAAACTCCATCGTTGTAAATGGCGATGAGGTAAAAATTTATGCTCAAAAAAATCCAGCTGAAATTCCCTGGAAAGAGCACGGAGTAGACGTAGTGCTGGAGTGCACTGGTTTTTTCACCGATAAAGACAAGGCCTCAGCTCACCTGACTGCAGGCGCCAAAAGAGTGGTTATTTCTGCTCCCGCTACCGGTGACCTGAAAACAATTGTTTTTAACGTTAACCACAGCACACTGGATGGCAGCGAAACTATCATTAGCTGCGCGTCCTGTACCACTAACTGTCTTGCTCCAATGGCACAGGTGCTGGAAGAAAAATTCGGAATCGTTAACGGCCTGATGACTACCATCCACGCCTATACTAACGACCAGAATACCCAGGATGCTCCTCACCCCAAAGGAGATCTTCGCCGCGCACGTGCAGCTGCACAGAATATTGTTCCCAACAGCACCGGCGCTGCCAAAGCGATCGGACTGGTTCTTCCCAAGCTGAAAGGCAAACTGGATGGCAGCGCTCAGCGTGTTCCTACCATTACCGGTTCTTTGACTGAAGTAACCGCAGTTCTTGGCAAGAAAACAACTGTTGAAGAGGTAAATGCCGCCATGAAGGCTGCTTCCAACGAAAGCTTCGGTTATACGGAAGATGAAATTGTAAGCACAGACATTATCGGAAGCAGTTTTGGTTCTTTATTTGATGCTACTCAAACAAGGGTACAGACAGTGGGAGATACTCAACTGGTTCGTACAGTTAGCTGGTATGATAATGAAATGAGCTATGTTAGCCAGCTGGTAAGAACAGTTCATTATTTCGCAAAGCTGATCAGCAAATAAAAAGATCAATGAAAATTTAGATCAATTAATAAATGTGGCGCACGGTTTCTGACTGTTGCGCCACTTGTTTAATTTGCCAATCCTGAATATACCTCTAAATCATTTTAACTAACGAAGATGCCTACACTCAGTCAACATAATTTCAAAGGTCAAAAAGCCCTTATCAGGGTAGATTTTAATGTTCCGCTTAACGATAAATTCGAGATCACGGATGATACCCGCATGAAAGCAGCTATTCCTACGATCAAAAAAATACTGGGTGATGGGGGTAGTGTGATACTCATGTCTCATCTTGGAAGACCAAAAGATGGTCCAACGGATAAATACTCACTGAAACATTTAATAAAACATCTGAGCCAGCTTCTCGGGGGCGTCAACGTTTTATTTGCAGATGATTGTATTGGACAATCTGCCAAAGATATGTCTGCTAACCTGAAGCCGGGTGAAGTATTGCTGTTGGAAAATCTTCGTTTCTACAAGGAAGAGGAGAAAGGTGATGAGAAGTTTGCTGAAAAGTTATCGAAACTGGGAGATGTGTGGGTAAATGATGCTTTCGGAACGGCTCACCGGGCTCATGCTTCTACCGCTGTAATCGCCAAATTCTTTCCAAAGGATAAAAGACTGTTTGGTCTTTTGATGGAGGGTGAGGTAGATAGTGCAGAAAAGGTATTACATAATTCCCAAAAACCTTTTGTAGCCATTATTGGCGGAGCAAAGGTTTCTGATAAAATATTGATCCTCGAGAACCTGCTGGAGAGAGCTACCGATATTATTATTGGCGGTGGAATGGCTTATACATTCATGAAGGCTGAAGGAGGAAATATTGGTAAGTCGCTTTGTGAAGAAGACAGGGTTGGTACTGCCCTGGAATTATTGAAAAAGGCAGCGGCAAAAAATGTGTGCATACATCTTCCTTCAGATTCTGTGGTAGCCGACAAGTTTGCAGCCGATGCTCAAACATCTGCTGCTCCAAGTAATAATATTCCGGACGGCTGGATGGGACTTGATATCGGCCCAAATGCCATTGAGCAGTTTACCAATGTGATCCATCGTTCCAAAACTATCCTATGGAATGGTCCGATGGGGGTTTTTGAAATGGAAAAATTTCAGCATGGTACCAAGGCAATCGCCAAAGCCATTGCAGAGTCTACTGCTAAAGGGGCATTCTCCCTGGTTGGCGGTGGAGATTCCGTAGCTGCTGTAAACCAGTTCGGTTATGCTGAAAAAGTTAGTTATGTTTCCACTGGCGGGGGCGCCCTGCTTGAATATTTTGAGGGAAAGGAACTTCCGGGGATTGCGGCCGTCAAGTCCTGATCAGTAAAATCCCCTATTATGGAAAGCGGCATGTTATTGGCGGCAATAATTGCACTAATTTTACTCCTATAATTGCTCCTTAATATTTTGACCATGAAAAAGACGAGACTGCTGTGGCTTATCCTTGTGATAACTATTTTCTTTATTTCCTGTCAGAAAGAAGTGCATTTGCAGGATGATAACAATCCCGGTGGAACTGGCAATACCGGGAATAATAATAAGGAAATAATCGGCGATTACGAGTGGGCAGGAATTGCGGGCACTGCAACTACAACCGTTACAGTTGATGATATTCTTGGCCAGTCAAGAACCGAATCTGTTGATAAGTATTCCACAACCAATAACAGGGGGCAGATAAAGATCACAGCTAATAAGCTTACCTATACAGGTTTTGCCTATTCCATCAGCAGCGCTACTCATGTTAAATTATACCTGGGCAATCTGTTAATTAGTGAACAGGATATACCCTATGCATATGATGTTCCAGAGTCGGCCGGCGAAAACAATTATGTAAAGAATAGTAGTGACTCATTGACTTTTGAGAAATTACTTTTTGTTGACTCCAATCCTATGCAGGCAGGTACATTGGATCCCAAGCCCATGGGGGCCCGCATAAGCTGGAAGGGTGACACTTTGGTATTAAAGGTCAAGACCGTTGTTAGTGGAACTGTTAACCAAAATGGCACAAACGCTAAATATTCATCTCTTTTTGATGGAGTGATGAACCTCAAGAAAAAATAGGAATCAATTAATTCTTTGCACTGATCTCAATTAGCTTATCGCTGCCACCATTGCTGGTGCAGATGTAAACTTTGCCTGCCGGTGAAATGCAGATATCCCGCATACGACCATACTCATACTTATTGGTGAAATATTGATTGATGGTTGTAACACTATTCCCATTGTCACCCAGCTTTAGCTGGTAAAGTCTTGAATCCTTTAAAGCAGCCAGTAATAAAGAATTCTTCCATTGCGGAATTGCATCGCTATTATAATAATCGAGGCCGCTGCAGGCAATGGTTGGCGTCCAGGACGCAATAGGTTCTACTACATTGTTGGCCGTGCAGAAGGCCTGTTCTGAGCTTTCGCATTTGCCAGCTACATTGGGCCAGCCATAATTCCTGCCTTTTTCAATGATATTTACCTCGTCATCGTTTGAAGGACCGTGTTCAGCACTATACAGCCTGTTATTCGCAAATACCAATCCCTGTGGATTGCGGTGACCAAATGACCAGTAAGGATTGCCGGCGACAGGATTGTCCGCAGGAATGCTGCCATCCAGATTCAACCGCAAGACTTTCCCGTTTCTTGAGCCTGTATTTTGTGGAAGAGAAGTATTGCTGGCGTCACCAGTGGTAATAAATAATTTATCGTTGACGATGACGAGTCGGCTTCCATTGTGTATGGAAGAAGCAGCCATGTTATCAATGATGGTTACAGGAGAAGTCAGCGTGGTGCCGTTATAAGTATACCTGACTACTTTTTCATTATAGTTCCCTCCGTTGTTATAGTCATAGACTACAAACACCTGCGGAGTAGTATTAAAATCAGGATGAAGAACCATCCCCAATAAGCCACCTTCATTATTAGAAACAACATCTGGGATAGTAATGAGAGGAGTTACTGCACCTGTGACAGGGTTGAAACGACTAACTTTTCCGCCTCTTTCCGTCATCCAGATCATATTGTCTGGTCCCCAAAGAATTTCCCATGGATAATTAAGATTTTGGGCAACAATACTGTCCCTGATATCTACTGCACCAGGAGGCTCGTTGTTCTGGTCCTTATTATTCTTTTTGCAAAAAAGTGAGGCCGACAGGGGGAGGAAAAGGAGCAGCCAATAGTGTTTTTTAAAGGAGCTCATAAGGAAAAATTGTAGTATCTGAAGGGCCAAAATCATGCCGCATAGGTATAACAAAAGGCGAATTCGTCCTTCTACATCTTGACGAATAGGGAGTTTACCTTGGCAAAAAACGGGAAAGCACGGAAGCTGATCTTTACCAGGAAGCGAGAAAGCAGTTTCACAATCATTTGAGCCTGGAAATACCGGTCGGTAAGCTGTATTTTTTGATCGGTGAGGTTTAGGCGAAAATAAACGGTACAACACTGAAATACATTAATTTTAATTTCTTAAACTCAACTATCATGAAAGGATCCCGAAATCTCACATTAATCGTTGTAGGTGCGATCGTTCTCATCTTTGCAGTATGGGGATGTAACAGCTATAACGGCCTTGCCACCAAGGAAAAGGAAATCAAAGGTGCCTGGGGGCAGGTAGAAATTCAATTTAACCGGAAAGCTAAATTGTATACTGATGTGGTGAATGCGATCAAAGGTGCAGCAAGGAATGAAGACACTACATTGATCCGCATCGTTCAGATGCGTTCACGCATTCCCAATATAAACCCTGATCCGAATAATCCGCAACAACTGGCTCAGGCGAATCAGGAATTGTCAAGCCTGGGAAGGTCAATTCTAAATATCAATTTTGAAAATTATCCCACCCTGCGCACACAGGAAATGTTTATCGGTCTTCAGGGTCAGATTGAAGGCACAGAAAACCGGATTGCTGTGGCGATCAGGGATTGGAATGATAAGGTCACTGACTTTAACTCAAGAATTGTTCGATTCCCGGCAAATATGCTGGCTGGTGTGTTTGGATTCAAGGAGAAGCCCAACTATGTGGCACCGCCTGGAGCGAATGATACCAAGATCGATTTCAATTAACCCGTTAACAGGTAATTATTATCACCTTAAATCAGCATTGCCTTGTTTTCCTTTTTTAAAAAGAAGATACCCTTCTTCACTGAGGAAGAAGTGCGGCTTATTGTAAAATCAGTCAAGCATGCAGAACAGCGCACCAGTGGTGAAGTGAGAGTATTTGTAGAAAGCAGATGCAGGTGGGTAGATGCAATTGACAGGGCTGCAGAATTATTCTTTTCACTGCAAATGGAAAAAACGGAAAATCGCAATGCCGTTTTGATCTATGTGGCAGTTAAAGACAGGCAACTGGCGATTTTTGGAGATGAGGGTATTCACCAGAAAGTGGGTTCCTCTTATTGGAATAATCGCGTAAGAGAAATGCTGGGAAGTTTCAATAAACAGAATTATGCAGAAGGCATTGCCAACTGTGCAGTGCAAATTGGGGAAGCCCTGGAAAAGAATTTTCCTTACGATATAGGCACGGATAAAAATGAATTGCCGGATGATATTGTATTCGGCAAATGATGAACATGAAAAAACTATTGCTCCTTCTCACCGTATTTGTTTCAATCTGTGCCTCGGCACAGATTGAAAAGGTGGTGCCATCAAGGCCTAATCCTCCGCGACTGGTGAATGACTTTACAGGAACGCTGACTGGTGAACAAATTCAGGACCTGGAACGCAAACTGGTAGCCTATGATGACAGTACTTCCAACCAGGTGGCGGTGGTTATACTTTCCACTATTGGCGATTATGGAGTTGAAGAAGTAGGACTAAAAATATTGCGAGATTGGGGTGTTGGTGGAAAGCAGAATAACAATGGAATAGTGCTGCTTATTGCCAAAGACGACAGGAAAGTGCGCATTGAGGTAGGTTATGGACTGGAAGGTGCAATACCAGATGTAACTGCCAAAAGCATTATCAATCACGATATTGTTCCTGCGTTTAAGCAGCAGAATTATTACCGGGGAATTGATGATGCTGTGAATGATATAATGAAGGCAGCTGCAGGAGAATATAAAGCGCCGCAAGGGTATGGCAGTAAAAAAGAAAAAGGATCAGGAATAGGAGCGCTTGCAATTTTTATAATTATCATTCTCGTTGCCATTTTTGGTGGCGGTAGAAATAGAGGAGGAGGTATGATGTCCCGTCGTGGTTCAGGATGGGCCGGATGGTGGTTATTGGGAAGCCTGATGAATAGCGGTGGAAGTGGTTGGTCAGGCGGAGGCGGTGGAGGCGGCGGCTGGTCTGGTGGCGGCGGCGGTGGTTTTGGAGGGTTTGGCGGAGGAAGTGGTGGCGGAGGCGGTGCTAGCGGAAGCTGGTAGGAAATCATTTAAACATAAAAAAGCGTCTACATTTTAAAGTGTAGACGCTTTTTTTATGATCCGTACTTATTTAGAATCCTTTCTTTTCTGCTTCAGGCAAATTTGTTTTGATATAATCGATAACGCTCTGCATTTCAGGATCAGCTTTTTGTTTTACCGCAGCCATTTTAGCTGTGAGAATAGCTTTCAGGGCTCCGTTCAATGCAGGATCAGTTTGTCCGCGGAAACCTTCAGGAACGCCATCTCTAAGTTTTACTAATTCAGTAACGCCCTTTTTAACCAGGTCTGCCTTGTCTGATTTTTCCAGAAAAGTGGCTACAGTTTCCAGCATCTGGAATTTCGGTCCGCCGATTGGGAGTGATGCAAACTCATCGATCATTTCCGTACCAACAGTTTCATCACCAGCCTGGATCAGGATATTTTGAAGAGCATCCTTTAATACGCTCTTTGAAGGTTTTTTATACAGATCCTTTGCAATGGTTATTGCGCTGGAAGGGTCAAGCGTATAAAGTCCAATCAATGAATTGCCGGAAACAACATAGGATGAATCGTTGATATTCGCCTTAAACAATGCGGCATATTCAGGATTCATGTATGCGATCAATGCACCCAGTGCATTGCCTCTGACGGTGGATTCCTTATCGGATTTGGCAAGATTCACCAGTGTAGATTCGAGGGTTTTCTTAACCAGGTCTTTTCTCATGTCCACTTTATTGAGGACGTGGTTCTTGATTTCAAAGTATTTATCTCCGAGGGCAGTCTTTAGAAATTCCACAGCTTTGGGATCATCCTGTTTGGTAGCGGCATAATCAACGGCTTCCCTTCTATCAAGGTAATTGCCGGCATATTTATATTGATAAATATAATTGTCCAGCGTTTTATTATCTGTTTTACTCCATAGAAGGATCTTATCGCCATCCACATTAACAAGGGATGGTTTCTGCGTGTATTTGAAAGTGAATGTGTCTATCGCCTTATTGGCCCAAACAGTAGTGCGGGTTTTTCTATCGCCTTCGTAAATATCAATATCGATGGGCAGTTTAAATATCTTGCCACCGGGTTGTAATTGTTTAATAATGACCTTTACAGTTTTAGCGGCATCGTCATAAACATAACTGATATCAGTAACAGGGTGACCGCTGCCAAAGTACCACTGGTTGAAGAACCAGTTCAGATCACGGCCACTGACTTCTTCAAAAGCAAGGCGGAGCTGGTGAGCTTCGGCTGATTTGAATTTATTGGTGGTCAGGTAGAGGTTGAGTGCTTTGAAGAATGCACTGTCACCAATAAAATGCCGCATCATATGCAGGATACGTCCACCCTTATTATAGCTGACAGCGTCAAACATATCTTCCCGGTTCTCATAATGAAACCGAACGAGGTCTTTTGATTCGCTACCACTGGTAAGATAACCGTTCATTTCATTATAGTTTTCTTCCAGGCCTGCATCTTTTCCGTATTTATATTCTTTCCAGAGTACTTGGCTATAATTTGCAAAAGACTCATTGAGGGTAAGATTGCTCCAGCTTTCAGTAGTTACGTAATCTCCAAACCACTGGTGAAAGAGTTCATGCGCGATGGTGCTTTCCCAGTTGTTTTTATCTACGAGTTCACGGGCATCCTGTTGAGCAGTTTCCTGGTGAATGGTGGCAGTGGTGTTTTCCATGGCACCGGCCACATAATCACGCCCGGTTATTTGTGAATATTTGATCCATGGGAATTCAACACCTGTGATTCGCGAGAAAAAGCCCATCATCTCAGGAGTATTGCCAAATATCTTTTTAGCAACAGAAGCATATTCAGGTTCCACATAATAGTTTACTTCTTTCCCTTTGTAGGTGTCCTTGATCACGGCATATTCACCAACGCCAAGGAAGAAAAGGTAGGGAGCATGGGGTAGATCCATCTTCCAGTAATCAGTACGCGTACCGTTGGCATTTTTCTTTTGAGACATGAGCTTTCCATTGCTTAGCGTGGTGTATTTATTATCCACAGTAACGGTGAGCTCTTCCGTACAGCGTTGGTTGGTTTTATCGATTGTAGGGAACCATGCGGAGCTAGATTCTGTTTCACCCTGTGTCCATATCTGGGTGGGCTTGTTTTTTACTTCACCACGGGGATTGATGAAGAACATGCCTTTGATACCGAGGAAGTCATTGGTGCCATATTTAGCCTGGTATTCATCCGGCTTTGCAGTATACTCAATGAAGATAGTATAGGTTTCATTTGATTTATAAACTTTATCTAGCCGGATGTTAAGCTGTAATTCGTTATAGGTGTATTTCAGCGGAGATTGTTTATTTCCTTTGACAAGGGCTACTGTCTTAATATCCATTCCTTTCGCATCGAGTAGGAGAGAATCGGTAGCATAGAAATGAGGCCGGAGCGTGATCCAGGCTTTTCCATAGCAATAAGATTTGCTGAAATCAGGTACCAGTTCCAGTTTGGTATGTACCAGGTTATTGATACGGGTAGCGGTCTCTCGGTATTCGTTTTTCCAGGATGTGTCTACTGCCTCACCGGTTTGGGCAAAGATTGATTTGCCCAAAACAAGCAAGGAAGCCAGTAACAATGATTTATACATATTTACAATTTAAGTGCGGCAAAATTAGCCGAAGACGGTAAAAGATGCCAGATAAAAGGGATTAGTGGTTGTTAAAGTTCATTGTGTTCAATCAGTTTATGGTATTTGAGACGTTTAAAACTGGTGGGAAAGTTTTAGAAGTTCTTAAACTCCTTAAACTTCACGGCGTTGGCTTATTTATTATAATTTTACCCATATTTAGCTCCTGCAATGAAAAGACTTATTTGCTGCCTTGCCATTTTCCTGTCTGTTATTTACAGTTATTCCCAGCGGGTATATTTTGTATACCTGCAATCAGATCCTGAACAGGCTTTTTATGTTAGGGTGAAGGATAATGTGTATAGTTCTTCAGCATCCGGGTATTTGATCCTTTCAAAACTGCGGGATAGCAGTTACAGTTTTACGGTGGGGTTTCCACAGAATAAATGGCCGGAGCAACAATTCAAGGTAAATGTGGCAGCAAAGGATCACGGATATATTCTAAGAAATTTCGGAGAGAAGGGCTGGGGACTGTATGATTTGCAGACCTCGAGTGTGCAAATGGGGGTTGGCGATGCTGCTACTTCAGGCAGAGAAGAAAATAAAGATGTATCAGCCTTTACCGATGTGCTGGCAAAAGCTGCGAATGATCCAACTCTCAGGGATAAGCCTGTCAGGAAAGAGGAGCCGAAGGTTGAGGTTCAGCAGGCTGTTGTTAAGACAGACGAACCGAAATCAATAAAGAAAGAAGATGCGCCGCCAATTAATGCGGTGGCAACAACAACTGAAAAGGTAACGCCTCCCAAAACAGAAAGGAAAACGGAAGCTGATCCATCAAAAGAGATAGTTCAGAATAAGAAAGTGGATTCACCTGCAGTAAACCAGGGATTGGCAATTAAAAACGGTTCGCCGATATCAGGAGAAAAAGAGAACAAGGATACTGAAGCAAAAAAGCCAGATACAATAGTTGAAAAAACTGTAGCTGAAAAAAAGACTGAAGCACCAGTAACTGAAACAGTAAAAACTGATCCACCCAGGAATGAAGTCGTAAAAGCAGATCCACCAAAGACAGACCCGCCTAAAACTGATACAGAAGTTGCGGTAATTAAAGCAGATCTTCCAAAAACGGATGAAAAGAAGGTTGAGGTCATTGCCGTGCCCAGGGCTTCAGAATACAAAGCATCTATTGTAAAAAGAAAATCTGAGAGTTCCACCAGCGAAGGCTTTGGGTTGACATTCGTAGATGAGTATCCTGATGGAAAGAAGGATACAATCAGGATACTTATTCCCAATCCAAAAACAAAGGTTGTATTGAAGGAAGAAGAAAAGCAGCAGCCAAAAGAAGAAAAGAAATTCCTGGATATAACAGCTGATAGTAAGGAAGTACCTGGTGATACGAAAGGGGTTGCGAAGGAGGAGAGGCCAAAGACTATGAAGTGTGCCTTTGCAGCATCTGAAAATGATTTTCTAAAGTTAAGAAAACGAATGGCAGGGGTCAATGGAGATGAAGCAATGTTAAGTGAAGCTATTAAAGCATTCAAGGCGAAATGTTATGCCGTGGATCAGCTCAAAAACTTAAGTACATTATTCCTGAATGATGCAGGCAAGTATCGTTTTTTTGATGCGGCTTATGCAACAGTATTTGATCCCGCTAATTTTTCGGTTTTGCAGGCTGAGTTAAAAGACGAATATTATATTAACAGATTCAAGGCCATGCTGAGATGAGCCGTTACTTTTTAGAGGTATCGTATAAGGGGACTGCGTATAGCGGGTTTCAATCACAACAGAATACGGGTAAGACAATACAGGCTGAAGTTGAAAAGGCTTTTGCTGTATTGCAGCGGGAAGAGGTGGCGATGACAGGTTCTTCCCGAACGGATGCAGGAGTGCATGCGCTGCAGAATTATTTCCATTTTGATTATGAGGGCGAGATCCATCCGCAGTTTTTATACAAGGTGAATGCGATATTACCTGAGGACATTGTGATCAGGAAGCTGTTTCCGGTGAGTGCTGATTCCCATTGTCGATTTGATGCATTGAGCAGGGAATACCGGTATTATCTTTATCGAAGGAAGGACCCATTTCTTCAGGACAGGGCATTTTATTTTCCCTATCGATTAGATATGGAGAGGATGCAGGAGGCTGCTGCTGTATTGAAGGAGTATACAGATTTTACATCCTTTTCCAAACGTAATACCCAGGTGAAGACATTTGAATGTATGGTATCAGAGAGTGAGTGGGAAGTTAGGGAGGAGAGTATAATATATCATGTAAAGGCGAACCGGTTTTTAAGGGGGATGGTGAGGGCGTTAACGGCTACGATGTTGCAGGTGGGGAGAGGGAAGCTGGATATGGAAGGGTTTAGGGGAGTGATAGAGAGCAGGGATTGTACAAGGGCAAGTTTTGCGGTGCCGGCGAGGGGGTTGTTTTTGGAGAAGGTGGATTTTGGGTGGGGTTGATATTGGGGTTAGGTAAGGTATAGCAAAAAGAATAAAATTAAGGTTTAAACATTAAAGGATGGGCCGGTAGAAACCGGCCCAAAATATTTTAACAGGTGTAGGAAATCGGCTATGGGTGAGGATTTGAGGGCAGAGGGGAGTTGTTTTGACGGGAATTCACGTTTAAAAACCGTAAAAATATTTGGCGGGGATTGATACATTCCTATCTTTGCGCCCCGCTTGGGATACAAGGGGAAGCTCTCTGAAAGACAACGAGAAAGGTGAAGATGAATGTGAGGCAAATGTGAACAAAAATGGCCTCAAATTTTGGTGAGGAATTGATGTTACCGTATCTTTGCAACCCGCAAATAAAAAGCGGGTAAGTTCTTCGATAAACAAATTGATTTTCAAACCGGATGATTCGGTAACTGACAGAGAAATCTGGCAAGAAATAACCGAAAAATATTTGGGTAGAAATAAAAAGGCATGTACCTTTGCACTCCCGCAAAAAAGGGGTGGCGATAGGGTCTGACAGAAATGTCGGAGTTGATGCCAAAAGATCTTTGAAAGTTGGGAAACAATAGCACTGTACTCTAATAGCCATTAGAGTACAAACAATAGGTAAGTCAAAGCGAAACAAATTCGATTTGACACGTTAATTTTCTCTTGAGAATTTTATACTGTCAGTATCAAACAACATTTACAATGGAGAGTTTGATCCTGGCTCAGGATGAACGCTAGCGGCAGGCTTAATACATGCAAGTCGTGGGGCAGCAGGTCTGTAGCAATACAGATGCTGGCGACCGGCAAACGGGTGCGGAACACGTACACAACCTTCCTTTAAGTGGGGGATAGCCCGGCGAAAGCCGGATTAATACCCCGTAATATATTGAAAAGGCATCTTTTTAATATTAAAGCTCCGGCGCTTAATGATGGGTGTGCGCCTGATTAGGTAGTTGGCGGGGTAACGGCCCACCAAGCCTGCGATCAGTAACTGGTGTGAGAGCACGACCAGTCACACGGGCACTGAGACACGGGCCCGACTCCTACGGGAGGCAGCAGTAAGGAATATTGGTCAATGGACGCAAGTCTGAACCAGCCATGCCGCGTGGAGGATGAAGGTCCTCTGGATTGTAAACTTCTTTTATCTGGGACGAAAAAGGGTCTTTCTAGATCAACTGACGGTACCAGATGAATAAGCACCGGCTAACTCCGTGCCAGCAGCCGCGGTAATACGGAGGGTGCAAGCGTTATCCGGATTCACTGGGTTTAAAGGGTGCGTAGGTGGGTTGGTAAGTCAGTGGTGAAATCCCCGAGCTTAACTTGGGAACTGCCATTGATACTATCAATCTTGAATACCGTGGAGGTCAGCGGAATATGTCATGTAGCGGTGAAATGCTTAGATATGACATAGAACACCAATTGCGAAGGCAGCTGGCTACACGAATATTGACACTGATGCACGAAAGCGTGGGGATCAAACAGGATTAGATACCCTGGTAGTCCACGCCCTAAACTATGGATACTCGACATTTGCGATACACTGTAAGTGTCTGAGCGAAAGCATTAAGTATCCCACCTGGGAAGTACGATCGCAAGATTGAAACTCAAAGGAATTGGCGGGGGTCCGCACAAGCGGTGGAGCATGTGGTTTAATTCGATGATACGCGAGGAACCTTACCTGGGCTAGAATGCTGGGAGACCGTGGGTGAAAGCTCACTTTGTAGCAATACACTGCCAGTAAGGTGCTGCATGGCTGTCGTCAGCTCGTGCCGTGAGGTGTTGGGTTAAGTCCCGCAACGAGCGCAACCCCCATCACTAGTTGCCATCAGGTAACGCTGGGAACTCTAGTGAAACTGCCGTCGTAAGACGTGAGGAAGGAGGGGATGATGTCAAGTCATCATGGCCTTTATGCCCAGGGCTACACACGTGCTACAATGGGGCGTACAAAGGGCTGCAACACGGTGACGTGAAGCTAATCCCAAAAAACGCCTCTCAGTTCAGATTGGAGTCTGCAACTCGACTCCATGAAGCTGGAATCGCTAGTAATCGTATATCAGCAATGATACGGTGAATACGTTCCCGGACCTTGCACACACCGCCCGTCAAGCCATGGAAGCCGGGTGTACCTAAAGTCGGTAACCGTAAGGAGCCGCCTAGGGTAAAACTGGTGACTGGGGCTAAGTCGTAACAAGGTAGCCGTATCGGAAGGTGCGGCTGGAATACCTCCTTTTTAGAGCTAATTCTCTTCTTCGGAAGAGAACAGACTTACCTGCTATTGTTTCCCACAACTTTCAATTTTTTTAAGTTCTTTATTTAGATGTAACCCGAATTCCCGAATAGGTTTTGATAATCGGGAGGGGCTATGAAACAGATCCGTAGCTCAGCCTGGTTAGAGCACTACACTGATAATGTAGGGGTCAGCAGTTCAAATCTGCTCGGGTCTACCAAAAGGCTAATAGCTATTAGCTGATAGCTATCAGACCAATAATTTGGGGGGTTAGCTCAGTTGGCTAGAGCATCTGCCTTGCACGCAGAGGGTCATCGGTTCGACTCCGATATCCTCCACAAACAGTTCTTAAAGTATTGAAGAGATGATGTGACGAAAGGTCTGAAGATTCGTAATCTTAACATCAACACACTGGATGGAAGCTGCGAAAGCGGTGGAAGTTTAGAAAGATCTTTGACATATTGGGAAATAAAATGTTAGACGAGTATCTAACAATATCGATCACAATTTTGAAATATCACACCATTTTATGGTTGGTCTGAAGAAATGTGGTCGGGTAACAACTACAAGAATAACAAATTCTAGTTTCTAATTTTTTTAAAGCAATTAAGGGCACATGGTGAATGCCTTGGGTCTGAGAGGCGAAGAAGGACGTGGTAAGCTGCGATAAGCCAGGGGGAGCTGCACACAAGCATTATATCCCTGGATCTCCGAATGGGACAACCCACTATACTGAAGGTATAGTATCCACCGAAAGGTGGAAGCCAACCCCGAGAACTGAAACATCTAAGTACCGGGAGGAAAAGAAAACAATCGTGATTCCCTGAGTAGTGGCGAGCGAAAAGGGAACAGCCTAAACTTAAGCGGCGTGCCGCTTGAGGGTCGTAGGACTGCATTTAGAAATCATCATCAAGTAAAATCTTCTGGAAAGTTGAGCCATAGAGGGTGATAGCCCCGTAAACATAAATTGATGAGGACGCGCAGTATCCTGAGTAAGGCGGGACCGGAGGAATCCTGCCTGAATCCACCAGCACCATCTGGTAAGGCTAAATACTTCTCAGACACCGATAGTGAACCAGTACCGTAAGGGAAAGGTGAAAAGCACCCTAAACAAGGGAGTGAAATAGTACCTGAAACCGTGTGCCTACAAGCGGTCGGAGCTCAGCAATGAGTGACGGCGTGCCTTTTGCATAATGAGCCTACGAGTTGCTCCTCACTGGCGAGGTTAAGTTCGAAATTAACGGAGCCGTAGCGAAAGCGAGTCCAAACAGGGCGCTTAGTCAGTGGGGGCAGACGCGAAACTTTGTGATCTATCCATGGGCAGGTTGAAGGTTGGGTAAAACCAACTGGAGGACCGAACCCGTTAACGTTGAAAAGTTCTGGGATGACCTGTGGATAGGGGTGAAAGGCCAATCAAACTGAGAGATAGCTCGTTCTCCCCGAAATGTTTTTAGGAACAGCCTCGGTTTATAAGTCTGTTAGAGGTAGAGCTACTGATTGGGCTAGGGGGCTTCACCGCCTACCAAACCCTGACAAACTCCGAATGCTAACAGATATTTACCGGGAGTGAGGCTACGGGCGCTAAGGTCCGTGGCCGAGAGGGAAATAACCCAGAATAGCAGCTAAGGTCCCTAATAAGTAGTTAAGTTGATCAAACGAGGTAGGACTTCTATAACAGCCAGGATGTTTGCTTGGAAGCAGCAATTCATTTAAAGAGTGCGTAACAGCTCACTGGTCGAGAGGTCCCGCACGGAAAATAATCGGGCATCAAACTACTAACCGAAGCTCTATGATCCCACCTTTGGTGGTGATCGGTAGGGGAGCATTGAAACCTGCGCTGAAGGTGTACGGCGACGTATGCTGGAGCGGTTTCAAAAGAAAATGTAGGCATAAGTAACGATAAATAAGGTGAAAAACCTTATCGCCGAAAGTCTAAGGGTTCCTGATCAACGTTAATCGGATCAGGGTTAGCCCGGTCCTTAGGCAAACCCGAAAGGGGTAGCTGATGGAAAGCAGGTTAATATTCCTGCGCTTGCTATACATTAAAAGTGACGGAAGACCGTGGTCGCTGCGTACTGACGGATATGTACGCCTGAGTGGAGTCTTCGGACGAAGCGAAGTGATAAAAGTCTTTCCAAGAAAAGCGAGTATAGCAACCGGTACCGCAAACCGACACAGGTAGACGGGATGAATATTCTAAGGCGCTTGGGTGAGCCGTGGAGAAGGAACTAGGCAAATTGACGCTGTAACTTCGGGATAAAGCGTACCTACTTCGGTAGGTCTCAGTAAAATGGTTCAACCAACTGTTTAACAAAAACACAGGGCCCTGCAAAATCGAAAGATGACGTATAGAGCCTGATACCTGCCCGGTGCTGGAAGGTTAAGGAAGGGTGTTCGACGCAAGTCAAAGCTCCTGACTGAAGCCCCAGTAAACGGCGGCCGTAACTATAACGGTCCTAAGGTAGCGAAATTCCTTGTCGGGTAAGTTCCGACCTGCACGAATGGTCTAATGAGTTGAACGCTGTCTCCTCCACGAGCCCAGTGAAATTGTAGTATCGGTGAAGATGCCGGTTACCCGCCACGGGACGGAAAGACCCCGTGAACCTTCACTACAACTTTGCATTGATTTTGAATTACGGATGTGTAGAATAGTTGGGACGCTTTGAAGCCTTGCCGCCAGGTAGGGTGGAGCGGTCGTTGAAATACCAACCTTCTTTGATTTAGAGTCTAATCCCTAACGGGAAACAGTGCATGGTGGGTAGTTTGACTGGGGTGGTCGCCTCCTAAAGAGTAACGGAGGCTTGCAAAGGTACCCTCAGTACGGTTGGTAATCGTACGTAGAGCGCATTAGTATAAGGGTGCTTGACTGTGAGGCACACAAGCCGAGCAGGGACGAAAGTCGGCTAAAGTGATCCGGCGGTTCTGTATGGAAGGGCCGTCGCTCAAAGGATAAAAGGTACTCCGGGGATAACAGGCTGATCTCCCCCAAGAGCTCATATCGACGGGGAGGTTTGGCACCTCGATGTCGGTTCGTCACATCCTGGGGCTGGAGAAGGTCCCAAGGGTTCGGCTGTTCGCCGATTAAAGTGGCACGTGAACTGGGTTCAGAACGTCGCAAGACAGTTCGGTCCCTATCTGTGGTGGGCGCAAGTAAATTGAGAGGACATGACCTTAGTACGAGAGGACCGGGTCGTACGTACCGCTGGTGTATCAGTTGTGCCGCCAGGTGCAATGCTGAGTAGCTATGTACGGACAGGATAAACGCTGAAAGCATCTAAGCGTGAAACCTTCCTCAAGATGAGTTTACTTTTAAGGGCCGTCAAAGACTATGACGTTGATAGGCTACAGGTGTAAAAGTGGTAACACTAAAGCCGAGTAGTACTAATTGCCCGTACGCTTTAATTTTTTTATTATCTACGGAAGCTTAGGCCTAAATAGATAAGTTTTGGATACTCACTAACATTTCCCAATATGATCTTATTTCCTGATCCTGGTAACAGGTGTCAGGGCTGGTTTAACCAGCTATTGATTTATGGTGGTTTTGCCGAGGGTGTTCACCTCTTCCCATACCGAACAGAGAAGTTAAGCCCCTCATGGCCGATGGTACTGCACCACAATGCGGGAGAGTAGGTAGCTGCCATATTTATTAAGAGCCTTTCAGAGCAATCTGAGAGGCTTTTTTGTTTTTACAGGTTACCTTTTACCGATTTCTGGAATTCATTAGTTCCAGACTATGGCAATTCTATACCTCCTTATAGTTCCTGTACTGATCTACGTTATCAGAGCCTTTGCACAACCAAATACTGAACTTACCAAACTTGCCAGCTATAGCCGGTCCGTTTTTGTTGGATTTATCCTGCTTTATACCCTGCTTCTCTACATGGCAGAAAAGAATTATTATTTAATAGGTTATAAATCCACTTCAATTGTATTTATACTTTCTACACTGGCTGGTATTACTTATGTACTGGCCGATACCAGGCCAATATTGGAATCTTTTAAAAGAGTATTATTAAACCTCGCGGCTTTTATCTTTATGGCTTGCCTGCCAATATTGATAATGATACTATTCGCAGATTTTAATAAGGATCTTATTTATGCTGATTCCAAATTTCGTGTTGAGAATGAATTCAGGGGTATTATGGCGCCTTGCGGTTTACCTGGGCTTTTCAAAAAAGAATTCCCGATTGAACGGAAGCTGATACCAGAAAAAGATACTTGTATTTCAATCCACGATATTTCAAAAGTCGCCATTGCAAACAAGGATTCAATACTCACAGTTACCTATTTCCTGATTGACAGAGAACATAATGATTCCAGTTATCAAATGAACGTAAATTACAGGATACCCGCAGAGCAATAAATTAAGTTATTTTACAAGGATGAGGCTATTTGCCTAAATTCATTCCCTTTTTTCTCTTTTTTAGCGAGGATAATACAAGAACTATTACTGGGAGACCTGCCCTCCCTGAAATATTTTTGTTACCTAAAATATTAGCTATGGAAAGAATAATACACCAGGGTAGAAATGTAAAGCGCTTCAGAGAGATGCTGGGGATTAAGCAGGAGGCATTGGCTATTGAGTTGGGTGAAGATTGGAACCAACGAAAGATATCTATTTTGGAGCAGAAGGAAGAAGTGGAGGAGGAGTTGTTGGAAAGAATTGCGAAATACCTTAATGTGCCAATAGAGGCCATCAGGAACTTTGAGGAGGAAAAGCCCTTTAATATAATTTCAAATACTTTTTCTGATTTTAAAGACAATGCACAAGCCTCTATCGTAAACTACCATTGCAGTTTTAATCCCATAGAGAAATGGTTAGAAGCATTGGAAGAAATAAAGAAGTTACATACTTACCTGATCGAGGAAAAAGACGCCAGGATAGCCGTCCTGGAAAGAATGGTAAATAAGAAATATTAATGGTAGGTTTTAGGTTAATTCCGGATAACCCTTTCATTTTTATTGAGGTATAACACTACACGCTATTCCACCAGGCTGTTAAAATGGGATTATTTTTCAGCTCATAATTTAGGAAGTCATTCAAGAGTTATTATTTTACAGAAAGTTGGCCAACCGCCTGTAGCTCGATTAGCGGAGCATTTCCTGTAAACCAAAATTGATGAAGCGAATATTCTTTTTAAGTTTCCTGGCTCTCATTTTCCAGTCTATTAATGGGCAAAAGCAAACTGATACCGCACCTATTGTTGCTGAAGGGAAGCGGCTTTACCAGTCGGAAATGGCTTCCTGGTATGGAACTGATATTTTTCTTGAGCGTTTTAAAGATGAACAGGAAAATATTGGCGGTTACATAAGCTATGGAGACCAGGATAGTGCCAGGTGTGTTTTTTATTCAAAAGGACTCTCGCCACTGGCAATTGCCACCATTATTTTTGACAGCACTTACGACATAAAAATTGCCCGGGTTGATAAGTCGATGAGAACGCTAACTCCTCTGGAAACTGACCTGGCAATGCTTAGGCTAAAGGCAAAAGAAGTAATAACTTCTGACACGATGTTCACCATTTATAATAACACCAATTTCAATATCATTCCAATCATTTCAGAAGAAGAAAAGAAAGTTTATGTGCTGACTGGTCCAAAGAATAATGGAGTTGTGATTTTTGGAAATGATTACCTTATCAGGTTTAATAAGGACAATAGCCTCATCGATAAAAAGCAATTACACCGGAACATAATTCCTATTGAATATGGGAAACAGCAGGAAATGATAGTTTTGGTAACTATGCATTCTCATAGACCGGAAACTGGTGATTTCATTACGGCGACTGATATTTGTACGCTAATGCTTTATTCAAAATTTGCTAACTGGAAACAGCATTATGTGATATCGGAAAATTATGTCAGTATCTGGAATTGCCTGACCAATGAACTAACCACAATTACAAAAGAGGCCTGGGACAGAATTAATAAAGATCTGGAAAAGCGAAAAAAGAGTGATTAAATAGAATTGGATTTCAGTGCTTAATATCATCATGGAGATTTCAATTTAAAATATATAACCCACCCCAACATGGTAAAATGTAAATCAGTTGTATCAACGCTCGTGTTCCTTGGTGTAACGATATTTGTTTTCGGTCAGGAAAGCAAGATTGTAATCCCAGCCTTTGACGACAAGTATTCAAAATATGTTAAGCAGCTTGAAGGTAACAACCTGGAAATTGATTATACGGACTTCAGAAATAGCTTTTTGGACAGCAAACAGTTTAGCAAGAAGGGGGAGGAATACAATAGCCTAAAGATGCAGGTATCTGCTGCAGTAAGGAATAAAAATTATGAGCAGGTTATAAAACTGACGAAAGCCATGTTAAGCATAGATTACACCAGTATGTTTGCTCACAAGTTTTTACAGCAGACCTATAAAATACTTGGCGACACAGTAAATCAAAAGAAGTATCATGATATTGAATTTGGACTTTTATATTCAATTACCCGGAGCGGAGATGGTAAAACATGCGAAACAGGCTGGCATGTTACACAGATTGAAGAGGAATATTTTATATTATATATTGCAGGGTATCAGCTACAGAGTCAAAGTGTAACTAAAGGGGGCAAAAACATGTGTGACAGGATGGAAGTAAAAACCGAGGAAGGCGAAACGCAAACCTATTATTTTGAAGCTAATAAGGTGTTTGAACAGGAACAAAAATTATTTGGAAAATGAGCCAGTACCAGTCCAAAAATTTTATGTTTACGCCGATACTAACCTGTCAATATGTTAAGGCGTTCTAAATGAAGACTTTTATATTCATAGCGCTTTTATTGACCATTTCTGCAACCGGGGAAGGCCCCAGTCATTAGGTTCCAATAAATTCTATGGACAAAGAAATAAAATATATTACAGGGGATGCAACACACCCTGTGGGAACAGGGAATAAGGTTATTGTGCATATATGCAATGATATCGGTGGCTGGGGAAAAGGCTTTGTAATGGCAATTTCAAAACGGTGGAAGGGGCCAGAGCAATCATACCGGGCCTGGTTTACCGCAAAGGAAAATTTTGAATTGGGAGAAGTTCAATTTGTTCAGGTAGAGCCAGCTATTTGGGTCGCTAATTTGATTGGACAGCATAAAATAAAGACCGATAGTCTGGGTATTCCACCAATTCGCTATGAGGCAGTCTCTAAAGGGTTGGAAAAGGTGGCTCAATTTGCCAGGGAAAAGAATGCTTCTGTCCATATGCCAAGGATCGGTTGCGGCCTGGCCGGTGGAACATGGGATAAAATGGAGCCAATCATCCAATCCTCTTTAAGGGAAAAGCAAATAGAAGTTATTGTGTATGACTTTGATTAGTTCTTGCTAAAGCAGATGATGCACTATGAATATTTTACTACATAGAACTGACTCAAACAATCCAGACTTTCAGCAGCTGGTACGTCAATTAGATGCCGATCTGGGAATCAGGGATGGGAAAGACCATTCCTTCTATGCTCAGTTCAATAAAATTGACAGTATTAAGTATGCTGTAGTGGCCTATGATCAGGAAAAGGCGATTGGTTGCGGAGCTGTTAAACAATTTGACGAGCATACAATGGAAGTCAAGCGTATGTTCGTGCCTCCGGAAAGGAGGGGCCAGGGTATCGCTTCGTTGGTGCTGAAAGAACTGGAAGATTGGTGCAGGGAATTGAATTTTCAAAAATGTATTTTGGAAACAGGGAAAAAACAGCCGGAAGCAATCAAGCTTTATCAGAAGAATAATTACAGGATCATACCCAATTTTGCACAGTATATAGGAGTTGAAAACAGCATTTGTTTTGAAAAGATTTTAAACAGTGAAGTATGAAAAAATTATATTCTGCTGTATGGCCTTTTAATATTGTCATTCTTGTTTTATTTCCTTTTTACTCTGTTGGGCAATTAACAGATGCTGAGATCAGGGGACTAAAGACAGGCCGTGTTAAGGAAGATACAAGCTATGTTTATTGGCTACCCTACAAAAATGGGGTTAGGCATCTTTTTATCCAGGGAGCTAATAGCGGGTTCAGCCATAAGAATGAACTTTCTTTTGATTTCAAAATGAAGAAGGGATCTAAAATCTGTGCTGCCAGGCCAGGAACTGTGATTGCAACAAAAAGCGATAGTGATAAGGGAGGCCTCAAGGACGAATTCCTTGATGACGGTAACCATATAATAGTCCAGCATGATGACGGAAGTACAGCTCATTACTGGCACCTTGAACAGAACGGCGTATTGGTAAAAATGGGGGATAGGGTGACCAAGGGGCAAATTATTGGACTTTCAGGTAATACCGGGTATACTGCCTTCCCGCATCTCCATTTTCAGGTAATAGATGCCAATGGCAGAGAGATTCTTCCGAGGTTTTATACAAAGAAGGGTAATATATATCTTAGACCTGGGAGATGGTATAAAAGTGTTAAATAATATAGTATAATCTATCCAGGAAAAGAATGAACTATAAGATGAAAAATAATAAAACAATTTTTGTTTTCCTGGTTTGGCTCTTATTTATGATTGCATGCAAGGAACAAGACACCAGGAAAACAGGCAGTATAGTTGAGGTTAATACAGGCAAAGGCAGGTTAATTGAAAATAGAATTGGGCAAAGCGATTTTTATATTTCTATTCCTGATGATTATATACTTAAAGAGAATGCTGGCCCTGATTTCTCTGTATATTATTTTTATCCTTCGGATACAGCCGTAAAGGCTCCCTTTTCGGGAGGACTATACTTTGGCAATTTTCCTCAAAAGTTTGAGCCAAAGAACGATAGCTGCAAAATACGGGATATTAAAAGCAGGATACTGGATAGTCTCACCAATTGGACGGTCCATAATTGCCAGGGTAATTATTTTGTTCAGACATTTGCAGAGTCTAAAGATCCAGAAGGACGGGGCGGCACAATTCATGCTTTTGGCAATGCTAAAACACAGGCAGGATTGAATAGGATACTGGAAATATTTGGTACAATGCGATGAAAAACAGAAAGACAAGGTTTAATGAAAAATGAAAGCCATTGAAATTCAAATCATAAAGAAGTTTTTCAGACTGGAAAAACAGCAACGATATATCAATTTTGTTTCATCCAGTAAGAATCGAAAAAAATTTATAGAGCAGCTTGCCCATTTAAAAGATCTAAGATGGGACCTGTTTACGGAGGTTTCAAGTTTTAATGTATCACTTATTTCTTCTCAATTGAGAAATCTTTCCTGCTATGTGATTTCTGAAGATCCAGCAGTTGATGGAACTTTGGTTCCCCTTGAAAAAATAAGCAGTCTAACCGATACGGGTTTTGCGTTGATCTTGATTTTTGGCCAGGGTGATCAAATTTACTTTGAAGGGGAACCGCCATTTAACAGGTATATCAGCAATTACATTGTGTAAGTCGCCTTATTTCAGGTATGAATAAATTGTAGTGGTTACCCGGTTTTTATTACCTTTTTCAACAACTTTTGACAAGGTGCCATCAGTATTGTACGTATAATTTACCTTATGGAACAGACTTTCATTTGACTTTTTGTTTGCGATGCCAGCTGGTTTGAATTTCCATTCAGAGGAAACACATTGTCCTTCCGCATTGTAGCCCCATTTAAAAATGCCTCTTTTGGTGTTGAGATAAATTTCTTTAGTGCGGCCTTTTTGTTTTCGTCCGAATACATAGGTGCCAAGAGCAGGATCATCGTGGTGAATACTATCTATCATCCCATCCTGGTTGTAGTATAATGTTGCATCGTTTGATACAAATCGTTTTGTTATCATTTCCTTTCGGGTCAATTGTCCAAACCGGTTATAAACACACAGGTAAATATCGGTATCGGATAAGGCTTTGTTAGAATTTTTTGATATCCAGGTTTCGGAAATTTTGCCGTCACTGATATAATCCAATTTTTGTTGAAGATATACGCTTCCTCCCGGGTTCATTTCCCTGAATTCCAAAAGCCTTCCATTAGCGTCATATAGAAAGGTGTCTATATTGCAAAATCCCGAATCTGTAGAACGACGAAAGCAAAATCGATTTGATATAATTAGCCCATTTGATAGAAGATATTCTTTGCGGGTGAAACTCTTTATCTTATCCTGAACAGTTGTTTGGTCTGCTATTACTTTCCTGATATTTTCCCTCCTTAAAACTTTAGCGGAGTTTAGTATGGTATCGCCAAGCAAGATACCATTCACACCCATCGGCATGACCATATGTATAGGGAATTGGGCATAAGGTAGAAGGTAAAACAGGAGAGCTATTAAAGAAAGGGATGTTTTTCTCATTAAATATGGGTATTTTCAGAATCTTAAATGAAGGTTAGCCTGGCATTGCCAAAGGTATTCTAAAATAGGATTTTTTCGGCTTGAACCCAATATAACTATTTATAGTATGCGGTATATTTTTTTTCTCATCCTGGTTTGTGTTGGCAGCCAGGTTAATGGACAGTGGAATCTTTGGAGATCTGTAGCTATTGATCAAAAAGATTTTATTGCCTGTCATGTAACTCAACCTGCCTTGATAAACTCTTCGGGAGAGGGCGACACGCTTGTACTTGATGATTTGAAATTCAAGGTCCTGGGAAGCTTTAAAGGATTAGAATATTATATGTTGTTAAGGGTTATTCCTTTTGGCAGGTATTATTTGGCCAATGAAGCTTCAGGAATATTTGAAGAACTTATCGCAATGCCTGTTTTCTCGCAATCCATGAAAGCTTTTATCTGCCAGGGAAATATTGCCGGACGGCCTAATATCGCGTTTTACAGAATACAGAACAATGTTATAAATAAGGAGTTTGGTGTGGAATTAAGTGAAACCATCAATGAGGTAGATTGCGTAAATGATTCTTCATTTTGTGTTAAAGATATTAACAACAAATACTGGAAATATACCCGCAAGGAAAGTAAATAATGATAGATAAGAACTGGTCCGGGTTCATGTTAGTATGAAGAAAATTCTTTTAATTCTTTTCATTTTCCTTTTTGTTGTCCTTTCCGGACTGGCGATCTATTTCTCTTTAACGACAGAAGTCACAAAAAATCTTGATACTTACACCTACGATCTTCCCTTTAAAGCAGGTACAAGGCACAAAGTAGTTCAGGGATATGGGGGAATGTTTTCTCATAAATATAAGGCAGCTCTGGATTTTAGCATGTCCGAAGGAACTCCGGTCTGTGCAGCAAGGGATGGAGTTATTTACAGTCTTAAAGATGATAGTGATGAAGGTGGCCCCTTTCCATCTTATCAAAATAAAGCAAACTATATCATAATTAGACATGATGATGGGAGTTTTGGGTGCTACTGGCATTTGCAAAAAGACGGGGTAATGGTTAAGAAAGGAAGAGTAGCCAAAGGACAATTGATCGGATATAGTGGGAGTACTGGTTTTGTTTTACGGCCACATTTGCATTTTGCGGTAAAACAAAAACTAACCTATGATAAGGATTCCTTTGTTAAGACCAAATTCAGAACAACCGAAGGTATTCAGCTACTTATTAAAGGTGGGATTTATGAGCGGCCTAAGGAATAATGTAGACATGTAATTGCACTACCGGGTTTAGAAATTATAGCCTGAATATTTATATTTGGAAAGGCTAACTTTAAACTTAAACTCACTTATGAATACAACTGCTAATGAAATCCAGCCAATTCAAACAGAATATCCCAATCTGTCTGACAGGGTACAATCTACCTTTATCGATGGTATTATCATTGTGATCTTAATGTTTGCGTCAGCTTCAATCTTAGAACGATACGAGGATCCGCCAGACTGGATCAGGATTGTACTTTTTTTCGCAATCTGGGGGATTTATGAGCCAGTTTGCACTACATTGGGATTTACACTGGGTAATTATATAAAAGGTATCCGCGTCAGGAGCATTGCCAATCCTGCTAAAAAAATTAATATAGGCCAGGCTTTTTTTCGGTACCTGATAAAGATTTCTCTTGGCTGGGTATCGTTTATCACTATTCACTTCAATGAAGAAAGAAGAGCTATTCATGATCTGGCAGTTGGAAGCGTTATGATCAGGAAATAAAGCAAATGATACTTATGAAAAAACGGGATTTTCTTATTTGTTTGTTGATACTGATTACAGGTTGCAATTCCAGGGATCGCGTTTTTAAATCTCCTCATTTCACCTTCTACTACACAAAACTGGATGACACCAGCATGAATTACATCTCCGGGCGGATGGAAGAAGGATATAAGAAAATAACCGCGGATCTCAATTCCGGAGATTTGCCACCTGTAAATGTTCATCTTTACCAAAATTCCACCGCACTAATTAAATCCTTTCCGGACATGCCTTCCTGGGCAATCGGACAGGCCACTTCCGCCTCTGAGATTCACATGGTTACTCCTAATGATCCCAAACAGGATTATCAGAATATGATCAGGAACCTGATCCATGAATTTGCCCATTGTGTTTCCTTGAAAATAAATCCAACCATCGGTAATAATCCAAGATGGTTGTGGGAGTCAGTGGCCATTTATGAAGGTAATTATCCCTGGGATCCTCATATGCTTCCTTACCTGGTTAACCAGGAAGCACCACCACTTGATACACTAAATACTATGTCCAATACAATGATTTACCAGGTAGGTTATTTTATTGCGCAGTATATAGACGAAACCTATGGAAAATCCGTTTTAAAGGAATTAATTCAAAACAACGGCGACCTGAATTCCACTTTACACATGGACGGTGAAGAGTTTAGAAGAAAATGGTTCGAGTTTGTAAAGAAGAAGTATGGAATTTAGCAGCTCTTCCTTTCTATGCGATTATTATTTTGCCTGTTCCTGATCTTCGGGTATGTTCTGGAAAGTAAATGCCAGGAAAAGCAAAAACTTTCCGAGGCAATTGTTGAAGTATCGGATTTGTGGAAGCTGGATTCTTTATCCTGTAAAGGTTATCGATGGAAAATAGCAAAAAAACTATTTGATGCAAGAAATGATTCTGTAAAGGGAAAGCAAATTTTTAAATATCTTGGAAAACCCAACCACAGCGGCCATGTTTTTTTGGGAAATGTTCACAAGACCTTTGCTTTATATACTTATTATGTGTACAGGGATAATTGTCCAAAAGTGATGGTGGAAGGTCTTGGTATCGAATTTTTAGTAGATGAAATTGATGATTCTGTGTTTGAAGTTTCAGAGATCAATTGGTGCGGTTAAACTTGAAAATCGGATTATAGAATGGATATTCAAATCATTAATATTCCCCTGAATCTTACAATCTATGGATTTTCCGGCACTGCATTTAACAAAGATTATGTTGGTAAAGCTTTTCAGCTAATGGATAGGATGTGGGATATTGTTAAAAGAGAGAACCTGCAGAATAATGGAAAGAATATCTGGGTGTATGAACCAGATCACATGGTTTTTGCCGGGGTTGAGCTGGTAGATATCCCGGATGAATCTACAAACCTGGAACAAAAAAAGATCGAGCTACCAGGGTATGCCTACTACAAACATATTGGTCCCTATAATCTTATTAAGGAGGCAGGTGCTAAAATGATCGAACAACTCAAACAACAGGGACTAGAAACAGTATTGCCACACATTGAGATATACGGGCATTGGATACCAGATGAATCCAAACTGGAAACGGAATTAGTGATGTCTTTAAAGTGATTTTAGACAGTTACCATTCCAATACCTGCAAGACACTAAGCATGATAAGTATAAACTATTAAATAGAACAATTTAGTTGCCAAGCTATCTATATGTTCTAAATTGGAGGTATTAATTGCTTTGCAATCCAATCAGTCTTATGCTTACATCAGGCGATATTCTCCTTCGTCCATTACAGGACCATGATACAGGGGCGTTGGCTCATCTGGCCAATAATAAAAATATTTCTGATAATCTCCGTGATTTCTTTCCTTATCCTTATTCAACTGCGGATGCTATCTTTTTTATCAGGCTGGTAAAAAAGGAAGATCCCCAAATGACCTTTGCTATTACCTACCAGGGACAGTTTTGTGGTGTTATAGGATTAATAGGACAGCCAGATGTTTATCGAAAAACAGCTGAAATCGGTTATTGGCTGGGGGAACCATTCTGGAACAAGGGCATTACCACTATTGCAGTAAAACTCGTTACGGACTATGGACTTCAGCAATTGGATTTTATCCGCATTCATACGGGCGTGTTTGAATATAATATTGCCTCCATGCGGGTGTTGGAAAAGAATGGCTATAAAAGGGAAGGCATTTTTGAGAAATCGGTATTAAAGAATGGAAGAGTGTGGGACGAACACCGTTTCGCAAAAATTAAATAGTACTTCCGCCATCTACAATTATTTTTTCATTCCTTAAAACGATTGATCTGTCTGATACCAGGAACTCCAGAACAGGTGCGATATCAGCAGGCTGAACAATTCTGCCAATTGGAGAAGTAGCCGAGAAATGGTCAATTAATTTTTTTATGGCCGCTTCGTCCATCCCGGATTTTTGCTGGATAGGGCTTTCTGTTACCCCGGGACTAATAATATTTATTCTTATTCCTCTTTCGGATAGCTCCAGATTTAAAACCTTGGCAATGCTTTCCAGGGCAGCTTTGCTTGCTGTATACACGCTTGTATTGGAAATTGCCCTGTAAACTACAAAGGATGAATTCAATACAACGGCTGAAGGGTTATTAAGAATGGGAATAAATTTTTGAATAGTAAAGAACGCCCCTTTGAAATTTACATTCATCGTTTGATCAAAAACTGATTCTGTGGTACCTGCAAAAGTGGAAGAATGAAAAATTCCTGCATTTATAAACAAGCCGTCTATCTTATTGTATTTCCTGCGTACCTCATTTACCAGTTTATCGATTTCGGTGAGGCTGGCGGTATCTGATAGGATACCAGTTGCTTTATTATGTAGCTTTTCAAGAGATTTCTCCAGGTTAATTCTGGATTTGCCCGTTATGATCACATCATAACCTGCCTCTATCAAATATTCAGCACAGGCAAACCCTATTCCCGTAGTGCCACCCGTAATCAGGATCACTTTCTTATTCATTTCAGCTATTTGCCACAAAGCTATTCAGTAGGAGGCGGCAAGAAAGTAAGGGGCATGACAAAAAAACCTATTTCCTTTTTAATACTTCCGGGTTGATGATATTCGGGACTTTTCCGTTGCGATAGAATTCTACAATATTAACTGCAGCCATCCTTGACATTTCGCCTCTTGCCTCAATTGTTGCTGAGCCAATATGCGGCAGTATTGCCACATTCTCCATCTCCAGCAAAGGATTGTCTTTCTTCATCGGCTCAGGATTGGTAACATCAAGTCCAGCTCCCCAGATCACTCCATTGTTCAATGCCTCCAGAAGATCCTCTTCATTATGTACAGGCCCTCTTGCGGTATTTATAAAAATGGATGTAGGCTTCATTTTAGCAAATGCTTCCTTGTTAAATACACCTCTAGTTTCATTGGAAAGTACGCAGTGGGCAGATAGTACATCGCTTTGGCTGAGCAATTCATCAAAGCTTACCCAGGTAGCGTCAAGCAATCTCTCGGCTTCCTTATCTGGTCTGCGATTGTGATAAATAATTTTCATTTCATAAGCGCCCTTACAACGTTTAGCCATTTCAATGCCAATGCGTCCCATTCCGAAAATACCAAGCGTCTTTCCTTTAAGCTCCATTCCCAGGTTGGCAACAGGACGGAAATGACTCCATTCGCCCCTGATGATCCTTTTGTGCATATAAAAAAACTTCCGGGAAACAGATATCATCAATCCAAATGCAATATCCGCAGTGGCATCACTCATGGCACCTGGTGCATAACCCAATGGAATTCCGAGTTGGGTGGCTGTAGCAACATCTATATTGTCAAAGCCAGCAGCAAACTGAGAGATAATGTCAAGGTGTTTGCATTCAGTAATGAAAGTTGAGTCAATTTTATCTGTGCTGATGCAAAGCACAGCATTCGCCTTTTTGGCTTCGGCTATCAGATCAGCTGAAGGTATCGGGCGGTCATGTGGCCAGATAGTAACCGAGAATCCTTCCTTTCTTAATAAGTCGATCCCCGTATCAGGTATCACACGGGTTACAAATACTTTTTTCTCCTGCATGTTTAAATATCCGTTAGTAGTTCTTTCTTTTTATATTTTGGGTTCCCAGCCTTTCTGGTATTCTCTTTTCCACAATTTCATGGCATCAGCATCATTTAGAATGTGACCGTTATTGGGATCACAATGCAAAGTACGGCCGGTACGTTGCGCAATATTGGCCAAATGGCAAAGCAATACTGATTTATGGCCTTCAATAATCGGTGAAATTACTTTACGGTTGCCCCTGATCGCTTCTGCAAAATTTTCAAAATGATAATTGTCAAGATTGCCATTGGCGCTAATGGAATTGGCGCCGTTTGCTGCTGTGCTCGACTTCACCTCCTTTACCAATTTGTTATTGTAATCAAAGATCTTATAATCGTCATTGCCTAAATTGACCAGGGTACCTTTATCTCCATATATAATAAATCCTCTTCCGTTTCCTTCAGTTGGAAAATTATTACAACTTCTTCCTTCCCATGTTATGCTTTTATTATTACCGAACTCAAATGAAGCGGTTTGGGTATCTGGGGTTTGCCAATCGTCCTTAAATGCATAGCGTCCACCTGCCGAAGTAACTTTGGTGGGGTAATCAACTCCCAGGAACCAACGGCAGCAGTCAAGCTCATGTGTAGCATTATTGCAGGTTTCTGATGTTCCCCAATGCCAGAACCAGTGCCAATTGTAATGAACAAGGTTATCCTGGTATTCACGTCTTGGTGCAGGGCCCTGCCACAGGTCAAAATCAAGTGTTGGAGGAGGAGTTATTTTCTTTCCTGTTCCAATACTCTTGCGGTTATTATTGTACCAGCTTCTTGCGAAATAAGCATTCCCGATGACTCCTTCCTTTACCTGTTGGGCGGCATCAATCAAAGTAGGGAAGCTCCTGCGCTGGCTACCCATCTGGATAACGATGTTGGGATACTTGTTCATAGCCTGTACCAGCAATTCACCTTCATTAGCATTATATCCACAGGGCTTTTCAACATATACGTGTTTGCCATGAGTAATTCCCAATATTGCTGCCGGTGCATGCCAATGATCCGGGGCAGCTACAATCAATGCATCAAAGTCTTTCTTTTTTACTAATTCGCGAATGTCTTTAATGACTGTTGGTTTCTTTTCAGCATTGGCAAATGGTTTCATACCATTGGCGAGCGCCTTTTCTTCCACCTCACAGATATACCCAACTTCTACATTGGCTAATTTGGAAAAGCTTTCAGCCAGATAAGCACCCCGGCCATTAACTCCCATTACGGCAACAACTACTTTATTACTTGGAGCATATTTTCCAAACACGGGAAAATTGAGAATAGTAACACCGGCGGTGGCAAGCGAGGAATTCCTGATAAATTTCCGACGATTCATAGCATAATTGATTGATGATAATAAAGATAAGAATAAGAAGTGAAGTCGGACTTTTTCCCGACCTTTGGGCAACTCTTAAGCATGAGCCGAAAAGAAAGAAGCCTTATTTTTTTGCTGGCGGCCCTCAATTTTACTCATATCCTGGACTTCATGATCATGATGCCATTGAGTAATTACCTGATGCCGTATTTTTCCATCTCTCCCCATCAGTTCAGTTTACTGGTAGGTGCCTATTCGCTCAGCGCTGTATTTTCGGGGATTCTATTATCATCGCTGGTAGATAAGCATGACCGTAAGAAGGTATTGCTGATCGTGTATATTGGTTTCCTGCTGGGAACATTGGCTTGCGGTTTTGCCAATTCCTATAAATTATTAATGGCAGCAAGACTTACCGCAGGATTCTTCGGTGGAATTATTGGTGGCCAGGTATTTTCCATTATTTCTGATACATTCCCTTATGAAAGACGAGGTATGGCGGTTGGTTCCGTAATGGCTGCATTTGCCATGGCCTCTATTATAGGAGTTCCTGTTGCCTTATACCTCACTAACCTATTCCATTATAACTGGCATGTACCATTCCTGCTGGTGGGTGGACTGGCTTCCCTGCTGATACCAGTAATGATCATGATCCTGCCTTCATTGAAGGATCATATCAATGGCAATGATGATGCGAAATACCGATTCCAGGCATTAATTAAGGTTATTCAAAACCCTTCACAGGGTATGGCTCTGATATTTACCATGCTGATGATGATGGGACATTTCCTGATTATTCCCTTCATTAATCCCTATATGGAATTCAATAAGGGTTATACAAAAGGACAAATTCCGATGGTATACCTGGTTGGGGGCATAGCCTCCCTTCTTTCCGCTATTTACCTGGGACGGGTTTCTGACAATCTTGGCAAGTTCAAAGTATTCACTTTTTCGGTATTGTCATCTCTTATCATGGTAATCGGGATTACAAATATGCCTGTGCTTCCATTTTCACTGGTGCTTGTATTCTTTGCCATCTGGTTCGTCTTTGCAACGGGTAGGGGTGTTACAGCGCAGGCGATGGTGACCAATGTGGTGGAGAAGGAGCAGCAGGGCAGCTTCATGGTATTAAACAGCAGCATGCAACATGCAGGAACCTTCCTTGCTTCCATCATTTCAGGGTATATAGTGATTGAGACTAAAACAGGAAGAATTGAGCGGTATGAGTGGGTAGGTTACCTTAGCATCGTTGTTTTACTTGGGTGTTTTATGCTTGGAAGATATTTGTTCCGTCACATGGATAAGAAGGAACCACAGGGAGTGATAGCAAGCCAGGAGTAAACTGCCCAAATCATTAACTCCACAAAATGAAATCATCAATTGTTGTTGCCGTAGTGCTGCTGGCAACTGTTACCGGGTGTAAATCCAAATCTGCTTTTGATTATAGTGAAAAGATCGTAAAACTGGAGAGGGATCTTGGGCCACATATTGCGAAAGCTGATGAACAAATGGCTAAATACCTGGAAGCACAAACTTATGATAGCGTTATAAGTATCAGTACACGAATGGAAAGCCTGGTGGATTCCAAACTGGAAATAATCAAAAACACCCAGCCTCCTTCCGTTTCTGAGGCTGATAATTTTAAGAAGGCTGCTATTCGCTATTTCAATTATATGAAGAGTATGTATGCATCATACAAAGAATTTGCCAGTCAAACAGAAGAAGAAGAAAAAGAAAAAGCCAGACAACATCTGGTAAGCCTTGCGGGCCAGGGTGAAGACGAAGTAAAGAATATGCAACTGGCTCAACGGAAATATGCCAAAGCCAATAATTTCAAGATCAAGGAAGAAAAGAAGTAGCCATCAGGCTTTAGCATTAAGTTTTAGTTTTTCATTTTTGAATTACCCGGTAAACAGGATACCTTAAGTAAGCAGGTTCAAAATAGGGAGAGTGCTGGAATACGAAATTCAATTGCGCGCTTCCACTTTTTGCAAAAGTTGTATCTGCTGACCTGCGTTGCTCTAGCTGATCTTTTATACCAGGATTCTTCTTTAAATAATCGGCAGCAAAGTCTTCAAACATGTAGGCAGAATAGCCTTCTTTCTGGGCTAGAATTCCATCAAAAAAATTCCACGTAAAGTAGGAGTCTTCGGCATCAGGCTCCAGTGTTTCAATCAGAAAGCGGTTGGCAGCCTGGTTCATGGGAATATACCAGTCCCCTTTGCGGAAACTGATCTTTTCAACTGTTGTTTCCTTCTTTACGTCACTATTCAAATGATGGCTTTCATACGCTCTTGGTGATGATTTATAGTCAGTGATATGATAAACTTCCACTTCTATAATGGTATCCTTTATAAATTGCTGCATGGCAACTTTATTCAATTTCAGGAGATCGATCACTTTCCACCATCCCTGTGGTATGATATAGGCACCAGGTTTTTTAACCAGGCGATTAGGAGTGTACTCATTGTATATTTTTACTTTTTTTTCATAAGGCTTGTTCCTGTTGTAATACAAACGAGGCTGACCAGAAACTTCACTATTCTTATGTCCCGCTTCAAATCCTTTGAAAAGAAATTCCTGGTAATGATTTGTATTATTTGACCAGCTTACCGGGAACTCCTGTTGAGTACTGATCGCCTTTTTTGCATTGGCGCGATAAGATCTGATCGTTTGGCCATTGACTGCAGTAAACGTAATGAAACTTTGCATCAATGCGTAGGTTGCTTCAACCCGCTGCTTGTAGGATTTCAACATATGGGTTTCCGGTAAAAAGGAAAAGGTTTGCCATAGGCTGCCATATCCACTTCCATAACGCGGACTGTCCCAGAACTCCTGCCAGCCATTATCTGGTGTTTCACCAAAATGGTTTACATAGGGAATAAGGTCATATCCTTTTTCTTTCATCAACGCATAAATCCCTGGCTCAAATTTTTTGTTCATGAATTCGCCCATTTCTCCGCCCAGTTTATTATGCTGGGAGCAGAGGAGAGTAACAATATGCTGGTAATCGGCTCCATTGCTAACATGGTTATCTATGAATACATCAGGGTCCAGTGTATGAAAGATCTCAATAAAAGAGCGGGCATCCCTAGACTCAGATTTGATAAAATCTCTGTTCAGGTCGAGGTTTTGGGAATTACCCCGAAAACCAAATTCTTCCGGGCCATTCTGATCAACCCGGTAATAGGCGCTGCGATCAAGGCATCCCCCGATATTATAAACCGGAATAATGGCCAGTATTATATCTGGTGGAAGCGTAACCTGCTTTTTGACTATATCTCTTGCCAGTAGCATACTGGCGTCTATACCATCCGGCTCGCCGGGATGGATACCATTATTTATTAAAATCAGGCTTTGGCCAGGCTTGTGAATAGTTGCGGGTGTGCCGGGCGCATCCTTCGCAGAAATTATAACCAGGTGAAGGGGGAAACCGGCATCGGTCATACCCATAGTAAACATTTTGACCTGGGGGGAGGCAGCGTCCAGCTGTTTCCACCAGCTGATAATGGTAGAATAAGTGGGGGTTTGCGTGCCATTAGACCGTTCAAATTGGGTGAGAGGCTGTGTATAGGTCAGAGAGGCAGCCATAAGCCCGACCAGGAGGCAAAATGCTTTCATTTATCGGTTTTAGCGCTTAAAAATACGGTATTGGGGCAAAGGGAACGGAGATTGGGAGTAAGGGCTTCCTGGGATATGTGGAGAGAAGGGGAATAAAAAAAGGTATGCAATCGGTTGCAGTATTTAAACCAAATCCCTTAATTTTAAGGTCAACAAAGTTCTGTAACCGATTGCATAATTCAAGTGATAATATTTACCTCATCTGATAATATTATCCTGCTTTAAATTGTTTCAGCCATGTACGAGCGAAAAATGCCATTAAAGAAAAGAAGTGGAATTGATGTAACCTTCTACGTTATCGGGGGTAAATGGAAAAGGGATATTATTTCCTGTCTCCATAAAGGCATCAAAAGACCCAGTGAATTACAAAAACACCTAGCCCAGGTTAGTGCCAGTGCCAGAGTATTGCGCCAGCAATTAAAAGAACTGGAAACATTCGGGATCATCTATAAAAAGGTTTACCCGGTTGTACCTCTTAAGGTAGAATACTTCCTTACGGATATTGGGCTACAGTTGATCCCTCTTTTTTCAGAGATGGAAGATTGGGGAACCAAATACGAAGGCACCAATAAAGTGCTGGAGAATGGCCATGTTATTTTCTCACCATCCCCTGTGGTTGTCAATAGCCAAAATTAAAACGGCACCCTATCGGATGCCGTTCTTATCAAAAAGGTTAATAAGCTATCTCGGAAAATTATTTCGACAGGCTATTCACTTTGCGCGCCAGCTTGCTTTTAAGGTTGGCTGCTTTGTTCTTGTGAATGATGCCTCTTTTAGCCAGTTTATCAATCATGGCAGCTGTAGTAGGAAACTGGTCAGCAGCCTCTTTCTTTGTTTTTGATGCTTTCAGGTCACGGATAGCATTACGGGTTGTTTTGCCGTAATATTTGTTCCTTTCCCTGCGTGCTGCAGCCTGGCGAACATCTTTTTTGGTAGCGCTGTGATTAGCCATTCTTCTTCAGATTTTAGTCCCTTTTCCTCCCGATAATTATCGGGATTTCGCAAGGGACGGCAAAGGTAAGACCGGGAAGGGGAATTGCCAAATTTTGAGGCTTGTAAATAGCCACTTCAATCCAGTTCGTCCGGAGTGCCAAAATTCGCCTTTTTGTAGCAAATAGTGGCCTTTCCCAGGCAGAATCCCCTCTGATTTTCAGACTTTTTAGGCGATATTTGTGTCCCTGAAATTGCAATCCAAAATTTCCTCTTTCATGAAGGACTTTTCGTATATCACCAGTTCACACCCTGAGTTTATTGAGAATCTGTACCGGGAATTCCAAAAAGACCCCAATAGTGTAGATCCCGAGTTAAAGAAATTCTTTGAAGGTTTTGATTTCGCCATAGGCAATGGTAAGTCATATACTAACGGCGCTGCTGTAACAACAGCTCCTGAAGCTCCGGCAGGCAAATCAACAGATATAAACTGGAAAAAAGAACTTGGTGCATACCGACTAATTCTTGGTTATCGCAATAAGGGTCACCTGATCGCTAAAACCAATCCTATCCGAGAAAGGAAAGATCGTGATGCCAATCTCAATTTATCTTTCTTCAATCTTACGGAAGAGGATCTGAACAAGGTCTTCCAGGTAGGTGAGCGCATCGGCATTGGTGCTTCCACGCTTCAGAATATTCTCGGCCATCTTCAAAAAGTTTATGCTCATCATGTTGGTATTGAGTTCAAGTATATCAGTGACCAGGAAAAAGTTAACTGGCTCACCAAAGAAATGGAGCATAAGTTTTCCGATGAGCTTTCCCTGGATAAAAAGAAAAGAATACTGGAGAAGCTGAACCAGGGTGTAATGTTTGAAAAATTCCTTCATACCAAGTATGTAGGACAAAAACGATTTTCTCTTGAAGGTGGTGAAACTACCATAGCTGCATTAGATGCAATTATCAATACGGCTGCCGGCAATGATGTGCAGGAAGTAGTAATTGGTATGGCGCACAGAGGCCGATTGAATGTACTGGCCAATATCATGGGTAAAACCTATGAACAGATATTCAGTGAGTTTGAAGGCACGGCTAAAGTGGATCAAACCATGGGCAGCGGTGATGTGAAATACCATATGGGATTCGGAAGTGAGATCACTACTCCTGATAACAAAGTGGTGCATCTTAAACTGATGCCCAATCCCAGTCACCTTGAAGCTGTTGACCCGGTAGTAGTTGGTTTTGCAAGAGCAAAAGCCGATGTGTTATACGCGTCGGAATATGATAAAATACTTCCGATCCTGATCCATGGTGATGCTTCCATTGCAGGCCAGGGAATTGTTTATGAAGTATTACAGATGAGCAAGCTTAGTGGTTATTATACGGGAGGAACGATCCATTTTGTGATCAATAACCAGATTGGCTTTACTACTGATTTTGATGAAGCAAGAAGTTCTGACTATTGTACTTCACTTGCAGCTGCCATACAGGCTCCGGTGTTCCATGTAAACGGTGACGATCCGGAAGCTGTGGTTAAGGTTACTGAAATAGCAACACGCTATCGCCAGGAATTTAACTCTGATGTTTTTATTGATATGGTTTGTTACCGTCGTCATGGCCATAATGAAGGTGATGACCCCAAGTTTACACAACCACGTTTATATGAACTGATTGAAAAGCATGCTAATCCCCGGGAGGTTTACGTGAAATACCTGCTGGAGCATGGTGAAGCAGACGCACAGGAACTGGCCAAGGAAATGGAAAAGAAATTCTGGGCAGATCTGCAGGAACGCCTGGATGAAGTAAAACAAAAACCGTTGCCTTATCATTATCAGCAACCTGAAGTATGGTGGCGTAATCTCCGCAAGGCAACAGAAGAGGATTTTGACAGTTCACCGGTTACGGCAATCAGCGAAGAAAATTTTAAAAAGGTCTTTGATGCCATGATGAAATGGCCCGAGGAGTTTAAACCTCTTCGTAAGATTGAAAAGATCATCCAGGATAAAGTAAAATTGTTTGAAACAGAAGGCAAGCTGGATTGGGCCAGTGGCGAATTACTGGCTTATGGCAGCATATTGCTGGATGGTCATGATGTTCGCATGAGCGGGCAGGATATTCGCAGAGGTACATTCTCCCATCGTCATGCAGTATTGCGGGATGAGAATGATGATATTGCTTATAACAGGTTGAGCAGAATACCTGGCGCAACAGGTCAATACCGGATCTATAATTCTTTATTGAGTGAATACGGAGTGTTAGGATTTGAATATGGCTATGCACTGGCTAACCCAAATGCATTGGTGATATGGGAAGCACAGTTTGGCGACTTCTTCAATGTTGCTCAGTCAATGGTTGACCAGTTCATTACTTCAGGAGAACAGAAATGGAATCGTATGAACGGTATTGTGATGCTGCTGCCTCATGGTTATGAAGGTCAGGGTCCCGAGCATAGCAGTGCCCGCATTGAAAGATTCCTTCAATCCTGTGCGGAACTGAATATGGTAGCAACCAATGTCACCACTGCAGCCAATTTCTTCCATGTATTGAGAAGGCAGCTTTCCTGGCCATTCCGCAAGCCATTGATCAATTTTTCACCAAAGGCCAATCTTCGTTTGCCAGCCAGTTATTCTTTGAAAGAGGAATTTTTGCAAGGAGGATTTAAGGAAGTGATTGATGATAGTTTTGCTGATGCGGTCAATGTGAAAAAAGTACTTTTCTGCAGTGGCAAGATCTATTTTGATCTGGCAGAACGTCAGCTAAAAGAAAACAGAAAGGATATAGCATTGATAAGGCTTGAGCAATTATATCCTCTGCCCATAAAACAACTGGAGGCGTTAAACAGTAAATACAGTAAGGCAACCTGGTTCTGGGTACAGGAAGAACCTCTGAATATGGGAGCTGCATCCTTCCTTCAAATGAACCTGAAGAGCATAAATTACGGAGTGATCAGCCGGCAGCCTTCTGCAGCAACCGCCACCGGGTTTGCGAAGGTGCATAAGCAGGAGCAGGAGGAGATCATCGAAACAGCATTCAGCATCTAAGTATCGGATAAATATGCAAGGCGATCATTATTCGGTTGAATTTTAAAAAAAGCCTTGTTTAAACTAGCTTTGCCAGGCTTATAATTGGCGAATTTATGATTGATATTAAAGTACCAACGGTAGGGGAGTCCATCAGCGAAGTAACATTATTGAAATGGAATAAGAAGGATGGGGATTATGTTGAAAGGGATGAAGTGATAGCAGAACTGGAAAGTGAAAAAGCAACCTTTGAAGTCAATGCTGAGCAGGCCGGTGTTTTAAAGACTTCGGCAAAGGAAGGAGATACCCTGAAGATCGGTGATGTACTGGCAAGTATCGATGAAAGTGCTGCCAAACCCGCTACGGCGGGCACGTCTGCCTCTAATGGCAAGCCTGTGGCGGCAGAACAAAAGGCAGAAGCAAAGCCAAAAGAGGAAAAAGCAGAAAAGAAAGTTGAAACAAAAACAACCGCCCCGGTTACTTCTGTTTCCAATGATATAAAAGCAACTCCTGTTGCTTCAGCTATTATAGCAGATAAGAAAGTTGATCCCAAAACAGTTTCCCCTTCCGGTTACCAGGGCAGGATCATGAAGGAAGATGTGTTGGCGGCACTGGCCAATCCGGGTAAAAAGGCTTTCAACGGTTCAGAACTTTTCAGTCGCAATGTACGTGCTGAGAAAATGAGCAACCTGCGTAAGACGATCAGTCGCCGCCTGGTAGAAGCCAAGAATACCACCGCCATGCTCACCACTTTCAATGAAGTGGATATGAGCGCCATCATGGAAATACGCACCAAATACAAGGATAAGTTCAAAGAGATCCATGGAGTAGGGCTTGGATTCATGAGTTTCTTTGCCAAAGCCTGTGCTGTGGCACTGGCTGAATGGCCTTCTGTAAATGCCTATATCGATGGTGATCAGCTATTGTATCATGATTATGCTGATATCAGTATAGCGGTGAGTACTCCTCGTGGTCTCACTGTTCCTGTTATCCGTAATGTAGAAAGCCTGGGTATGGCTGATATTGAGAAAAAGGTTATTGAACTGGCTACAAAAGCCAGAGACAGCAAGCTCACAACAGAAGAACTAACCGGTGGAACATTTACTATTACCAATGGTGGTGTATTTGGCTCTTTGATGAGCACACCCATTATCAATATTCCTCAAAGCGCTATCCTGGGTATGCATAAAATTCAGGAGCGGCCGATGGCTATCAATGGCCAGGTAGTGATCAAACCAATGATGTACCTGGCGTTAAGTTATGATCACCGTATTATTGACGGCCGTGAATCTGTAAGCTTCCTTGTAAGAGTGAAGGAATTGCTTGAGAATCCGGAGCAATTACTGATCGGAAAAGACCCGGTTAAGACTTTGCTTGATTTGTAATTTCTTCAATTATTGTCTGGTGATCACACAATGCGTTCGCTGAGTGCTTTGGCAATGGCTTCCTTGCCACAGTTCACGTGTAATTTCTGATAAATATTTTTGAGGTGGGAACGTATGGTATCAAAGGCCAGGTTCATTTCAACTGCTATAAGTTTGATGCTGTAGCCTTTTACCAGCCATTGCAATACTTCAATTTCGCGGGGAGTTAAATTGTATTTGTTGGTAGATTCCTTTGTGCGGAATGTGCTTAATACTTTTTGTGCAATGCTTGGTGACATCGGCGCTCCGCCTTCCAGTACTTCCTGTATGGCATCAAATAATTTGGCGGGAGGCGTTTTTTTCAAAAGATAGCCATTGGCTCCTGCACATAAACATTTGAATAGCTTTTCATCATCCTCAAATACTGTATACATGATCACTGAAGTGTCCGGACTTGCCTCTTTCACCCTGGATACTCCTGTAATACCAGTTTCGCCTGGCATATCGATATCCATTAATACCACATCAGGTTTGTAAACCCTTGTTATTACCGCGGCTTCAGAGCACTGGTTAAAATCGCCCACCACATCATAGTTATTCATTTTTAGCAGGAAGGAGAGTGATTCCCGGAGCCGGTCATTGTCTTCAAATATGACGATCTTAGCGAGCATGCCATAAAGTTAACCAGATATTCCCTTGAAATTATCACTCATTTGGGTGAAGAATGTACCTGTGGAGGCCTAAATATTAAGAGTTTAAGGGGATGGACCGGGTTAGGAATTAATTGGGAAATTAATATCGATGGTAGTTCCCTGGCCTTCCATGGAATTTATTTTGGTTTTACCTCGCCATTTTTCAGCACGCTGCTGAAGGTTTCGGATTCCGTTCCGATGGGTGAGGACCGAAGTGTCAAATCCTTTTCCATTGTCTTCAATCTTCATGTGCAACTGGTTGCCGCTGAGCCATACCCTAATATGCACTTTACACGCTTCGGCATGCTTATAAATATTATTCACGGCTTCTTTAAAAACCAGGAAGAAATCACGACGTTGTTCCATATTCAATTTACGATGCGCAAACTGTTCATCGAATTGAAGCACATATTCAATTCCGGCGGCATCAAAGATCTCTGCAGCATATCGTCGCATTCTCGCTACCATCTGGTCTAAACTGTCTTCATTGGTATTGATGCTCCATACAATATCATCCAGGTCCTGGGCTGCATGCTGTACTTCTTCCGTAATTCTATTTAAGAATGGTTCAGCATTGTTTTGTTGTTGAAGATTCTTCCTGCTCAGCTCTGAAAGGATGCTGATATTGGTGAGTGAGGAACCAATATCATCATGGAGATCGCTGGCAATGCGGTTGCGTATACGTTGCATCTTCACCAATTGATTGATACGATAACGGTAAAATGCGTATAGAATACCCATAATTCCTACCACGCAGGCGAGTAAGAACCACCAGGTTTGCCAGAAAGGAGGTTTTATTGTGATTAGCAAAGTACTAACCGGAACGTCATTGCCCTGAGAGGCTTTTACCCGGAAAATATAATTGCCAGGGGGAATATTGGTATAGGCGGCATAATTACGGCTTCCCGCATCAATCCAGGTTTTATCATAATTGCCAAGCTGGTAATAATAATTGAACCCGGTAGAGGGAACAAAATCAAGGGCAGTAAAATTGAACGAAAAAGAATTCTGACCATAGGGGAGCTGCAATATTTTCTTATAAGTTATTGAGGTATCTCCCCGGAAAGGTTCATTGTTGATTGTTGCTTCGGTAATTACAGTAGCTGGCTTTTGGCGATTGTTAACCAGCCTGTCCGGATGGAAATAGGTAAGTCCTTTGATCCCTCCAAAGTACAGTGTGCCATCAGCCGTCCTGTAATACGCACCGGTATTGAACTCATTACTCTGCAATCCCTGGTCTGCGGTGAACGAACTGAAATGAGAACGATCTGTAGTAGCCGGATCAGCCGGTACGTTATACCTGCAGATTCCCTTATTGGTGCTCATCCAGAAAACACCGTGTTCATTAGACAGGATCCCATAGATGGTATTGCTTGGTAATCCCTGTTCTTCAGTGATCAGGTCATATTTGCCGGTGCTTATATTCAACGCCATCAGCCCTTTCCCCAACGTTCCAATCCAGAGAACCGGGTATTGGAAATAGATACATTTTGGTGTAATATTTTCTTTAATGAATTTTTCCAAAGGTTCATTGAATCCCGGAAGAACAATATTTGTTCTTGTATTCATCAATTGATATCCCTGCGTTTCGAAGCCAATACACAAAATATCATTATTGATTTTGGTAAGCGTACGAATGGCAGAGGAGCGGATAGGGTAAATGCCCGGCCCGTTATTTTGAGCAGAATATTGCTTAATAACTCCCCTGTTTTTGTCTACCAGGCACACGCCCTTATCTCTTGTACCCATCCAAACCTGGGATGCAGTATCCTGTAACATGCACAGGATACTGTAATCGGGGATACGGAAGGGCTCAGCATTGTCAGGATCAAATCTTTTCTTTATCGTTTTTGTAAAAGGATCCAATATATACAGGCCATTACCCTGGGTGCCTACCCAAATATCACCATCATTATCTGTAAGAAGGGATACGATACGATCCGGTCCGTTCTCTGCATTATTATGCCTGCGGGGTAGATGAAGTGTTTGTGTGTCGCCTTTAAGGTTAGTATAAGTAAGGCCACTATTGCTGGTTCCTATCCATAGGCCGCCATTCTTATCAGTTGTAATGGATCGGACCTGTTCAATAGAAATATTATCGGGAACGTTGTTTTTAGTAATGGACACGAAATTATTCAATCGTTTATCATAGTGGCTTACTCCACCACCATCTGTACCGATCCAGATACCGCCTCTGTTATCCTGCTTTATACAAAGAACGTCATTGTAAGAAAGGGAAAAAGGGTTCTTTTTGTCCGGTAGAATGTGATTGATCCGCCTGGATTTTTTATCTATTATATATAAACCATTACCGTAAGTTCCAATCCAGATACGGCCTTCCTGATCTGCCTTAACAGTTTCAATGATCAGGTTGGAAGGTAAACTATCTGTCTTGTTGAATCCGCTGAACAAGACAAAGTCTTTCTGATTTTTCGATCGATAAAAAAGCCCTTTCCCATAGGTTCCCACCCAGATACTGTTCTCTTCATCTTCATCAATAGAACTACAGGAAATGAAATTCTTTACATCACCAGTACTCAAAAAACTCTCTGCATTTGATGTTTCAGGCCGGATAATAGCAATTCCATTGTCTGTTGCTATCCAATGTTGTTTTTTACTATCGAGAAATATAAACTGAATATGATTGCCGGGAAGGCTGATACCGGCATTAGGTTTGGTTGAGTATTGTAGTTTTTGATTATTTACAGGGAGATCAAGAAAGAGTCCCTTATTTTCAGTACCAATCCATAGTGCGCCATTATTTTCCTCATAAACACAGCTAACTTTACCCAATAGGGTTCCGGGAATGCTGAGGTAGGGCACCACAGTATTATTAAGAATATTTAATTGTTCCAGTTTCCCCCCGGTGGTGATCAGCCATAATTTATTGTTTTGTCCGTTAACGATTTTACCCAGGCGGCTTCCGTTTGGATTGGTGACGTCATCAAAATTCCTGGGTAATACTACAAAACGATTGCCATCATACCGGTTGAGGCCAACCTGGGTAGCTAACCATAAAAAACCGGCATTATCAAAAGCAATGTCTACAACACTGCTTTGCGAAAGCCCTTCATTAATATTGATATTGCGAAATGAAAAGGAAGAATGCTGGCTGAACCCCGGCCCCGCCAGGAGGATCATAACCACTATGGAAAGCCATTTGCGCATTCTATTCACAAGTTAGTCCATTAAATTGGTGAACAGTTTAGAGCTACCTTAATTAATAAGAGCCTTAACTTGCGTAAAGTGAAGTATTATTCCCACCTGAATACTGCAGTGTCCATCCTTGAGATGTATAAGGGCCAGGAGCCATTTACCCATTTCCTGCGGACCTTCTTTTCCCAGCGGAGAAAATATGGCTCCCGGGACAGAAAACAAATAGCTCAATTGTGTTATTCTTTTTTCAGATTAGGGAAAGCGGGTCCAGGGCTTTTGTCTGAAGACAGAATATTGATGGCTTATTTTTTATGTGCTGATCATTCAGATGAGTTATTGCAATTTCTGAAACCTGCGTGGCATGAATTTTCTTCCATGAAGCCTGAAAATAAATTACTGGCGCTTCATACACCGTTTGGGATAACAGATATATTCCCCTGGAAGGATGAATTGAGTGAAGGAATTGATCATCCGGTATTTTGTCAGTCTTTCCTGGTACAGCCGAGTCTTTTCCTGCGCATTCGGCCTGGTAAAGAAAAACCTGTACTATTAAAGCTTTCAGGTGCTGCCCTGCCTTTCAATCAACCCATGCCCAACTGTATTGAACTGCCAAATACAACTAATATAGAAGAATTGCTGGATACCAATAAAGAAGTAGTGGTACAGGATTTTTCCAGTCAATCGGTTGGTCGTTTCATAAATAAGGTAAAGGAATTGCCAGCACCTGTAACAATCTGGGATTGTTGTGCAGCCAGCGGAGGGAAATCGATCCTGGCTTTGGATACACTTGGAAGTATTGAGCTTACTGTTTCTGACATACGTGAATCGATTCTTTCCAATCTTAAAAAGAGGTTTAGTGAAGCAGGCATTAATAACTATAAAAGTTTCGTGGCTAACCTGCAATCCAAATTCACATCACCAAAATCAAAATTTGATTTGGTTATTGCTGATGTGCCCTGTACAGGAAGTGGTACGTGGAGTCGTACCCCTGAGCAATTGTATTATTTCTCAACAGACAAAATAGGGGAGTATGCAGCTAAACAGGAAAAAATTACTTCAGCTGTTATCCCATTTATAAAACCAGCAGGATATTTGCTTTATATTACCTGCTCTGTCTTCAGGCAGGAGAATGAGGACCGGGTAAATGATCTTCTCTCCAAATTTCCCCTTCAGCTAATTGAAATGCAAGTCATTAAGGGGTATGATAAAAAAGCAGACACCCTGTTTGCCGCATTGTTGCAGCTAAAGAATGCATAGTGTGAACCTGTATTCCATTTAATTAAGGTTGTAGGCGACTCTGTTCTTAGTTGTAGTCGGGTTTGACTCGACTATGAGTAGGTATAAACACGTATAAAAGATAGATTAGAGACAGATTAAACAGAGCCCTAATCCGTCTTTTATCCGAGTTTGATCCGAGTTTCATCCGTCTTTTATCCGAGTTTGAGTCGACTAAAACCCGCATACAAGTCGTTTGAGACTCGCATCAAACCTGAAAAATGCTTCCGATTTGATTTTTACAACAGAACTATTCTTGAAATGCGATGAGAGTTTTTGAAAACCAAGAGGTTATAGCTTCGAAAAGGAGGAAGATCCAATGGCTTTCCGCCCGTAACAGACTCTCAGGAAGTATTTTCCTTTTGCCAGGTGAGGTAAGAGCAAATCCAGTACCAGTTTACCTGGGCCCTTTGACCTGCTATACTGACGGATCAGTTGTCCATCCATATTATAAACTGATATTGTGAGTTCCGGAATGGCATTTTGTGTCTGTAGCGTGAATCGTAATTGATTTCCCGATACAGGATTGGGTGAGACAATAAGTAAATTATTTACTGCATCAATATCAATTGTAGCTGTAGGTGTGCATGAAGTGTTTACAGCTATATCCGCGGTATCTATATAGACAGCAGTGAAACTGGCCGCAGTTGTATCAATTACCTGTCTTATTCTGTATGAATAAGTACCGGTTAAAGAACTGGTAAGAGTGTTGTCGAACTGATAATGATGATTAGCCAGTATTACACCAGCCAGTGCATTTACATCAGCTATTTTGGAATAGTTGGTTTCACCGGGTGCTTTTCTTTCTATTTCAAACCGCATTGCACTGACATCTTTAGTGTTCCACTGTAATGATACTGTGCAATTGTTAATAGCTGCGGATGAAGTTGCGTATTCAGTTAATAATTTTGCAAATGCTGCTTTCATATCAGGAATACCATAGCCAATGCGATCATTAGGAGTACCAGCAATACTACCTGACTCACGCAATGCTCTTACAATACGCATATTGCTGAATTCAGGAAAGCCCTGCCATAGACAGGTTCCCAATCCTGCCATATTTGGACAGGCGAAGGAAGTTCCATTACCTGAACCAATAGTATTGCTTGCGTTTTGAATAACAGCGGCTGATCCTATGGAGGCAACATCAGGTTTAATACGTCCGTCTGCAGATGGTCCATAACTGGAAGAAGGCCATATGGCGCCTGCAGCACTTACAGCCCCTACAGCCAAAACACTATCGGCATCTGCTGGCGCAGCCAGGAATTTCCAGGGTGCCGTTCCATAATTACCAACGGCAATAAATTCCAGTAATCCTTTTTTTGCAGCGATATCAGCGCCTTTTGTACAAAGCGTGGTATTTCCATTCATATCATTGTAAGTAAAATCGAAAGAAGGATTATCAAAAGTGTTATAACCTAATGAAGAGCTGATAATATCGGCACCAATACTATCTGCTTTTTCTGCTCCGCAAACCCAGTTGAATGTTTCAATCGGGTATTCAGTAATATCTTCCGTTCTGTATAAATGGAAGGAAGCTTTAGGCGCTTTTCCAACAAAGCTGCCTGGAATATTTGCGGCAATGGTTGAAAGGCACTGCATACCATGTGGATCATCTTCCACTACACTTGGTTCCCGGTTAACGAAATCCCAGGTGCTTAATACCTGGCCGTTCGCTATGATACTATCCATTGCATCAAGCGTATTATAATTCAAAAAACCACCATCTATGATAGCGATCTGCATTCCCTGCCCACGTAAACCAATATTATGCAGGAACTCTCCTTTATGCAAATGGATCTCATTAAATGAGTTGGTGCCATAGTTAAAAAAGTCTGCCTGGGTTCCCTGTGGTTTGCCTGCCTGCAAAGGAATATCCTGAACATTTTCAAACATCAATTTATTTCCCGCAGGGGCTGTGCGTAAAGCAATAGAAGCGCTGCTTTTTACAAAGGGAAATGCATTAATGGTTGTAATGGCATTAGCATCGGTTGTCTGAATGGTAATTGCATTCAGCCATTTGGACTTATTCAACACCGTTACGTTGGCAACTGCACCTATCTGTGAAATATAACTGTCTGGTATTGGAAGGTCTGTACTGTCAATTGTAATTGAATAACGGGTTCGTCTGTCAATTGCACGTTGGGAAAGGTAGGCGCCAGGGTTTGCAATAGTAAAACTGGTTGCTCCCTTGTCCTTTAAAAAAATAATGTACCGTGGATTTTGTGAATGGGCGGATATGAAAATGAAAAAGAAGGAGAAGAAAATAATTACATACCTCATCCTGATAAAAATTATCAATTATGATCAATCATCCACATGGTCATGCCCCAACCCACATAGAATGGATTACCATTAGGATTTGGCTGGTATTCCCATAAAGTATAATCCCTGAATACCAGTCCAACATTTTTCTGGTAACGATCCACTGAACGGGTGCGTGTTCCAAATACGTTGGGAGAAGTTACCGGGATATTATCGGCTATATCTGCTTCTTCAACAGTATATACATCATTATAGGTTTTTCCATTGTAGGAAAAACTTCCATAATTATCGTAAGTGAATTCCCAGTTCTTTATGTTGTTATCATTGCTGAATGTGAAACCATAAGGCTCGTAAGCATCAGTAGGGTAGTACCGGTTGCCATACCAGCTGAACCCTTCTTTTACCGGAAGGTGCAGTTTAATAGTGCGAAGGTTATTCTCCACAACCTCAACCTGGTCAGCTATAGGTGTGACATAATAGGTTGCACTTGGTGTCCAGTCCTGTGTGCCGGCTGAATCACGCAGATAGGTATATATTCTCCAGGAAGGGCGTCCCAGGTTATCAGTAAGGCTGTCATCCACTACATGCTTCATCTGGTAGCGATGAATTTCAGGAATACGTTGGAAGTCCACAAATACCAGGGAGTCCACCCGGTAAGTAATAAATTTTCCTTTTTGAAGGGGTAAATAGGACGAAAGTGGTTCAGATAGAAATTCTTCTTTTTTGGAAGTACAGGCAAAAAGGCTGCATGCAAGGGAGGAAATTAAGATCAGCCTGATGAGAGAAAAATGTTTCATAAGTGGTTTGCAGTTAATTCCAGGATACAAAGGGTTCGGGTTTAAAGACATAGTACACAAGCGATTAGCTGCCTGTATCCCTATCCTAAGCTACTAACAAAAAACGGGGTTTCATAGCCCCGAATGTAAACGCTCAGTAAAAGGTTTTATTGTAGTGATTGTCAGGGAGTGATGACCCTTCCGAACTGGATATTTCCACCCCCTATCACGTCCTCTCCTTCATAAAAGACGGCACTCTGGCCGGGTGCTATGCCTTTGGCCTTTTGGTAGAACCTGACCCGCATGGTGCCCTTTTCGGGGTATATATTGGAAAGGGTGCCGCTATCCTTGTAACGGATCTTGGTAGTGGCCTCCATGCCGGGAGTTATGCTATCGTATTTGATCATGTTGGGCTTGCCAACTATCATTTCGTCCTGCTCCAGGTCAGCTTCATCACCCAGTACAACCGTATTGGTGTTAGGATCAATGCGGGTCACAAAAACAGGTTTGCCTAATGCAATGTCAAGACCTTTGCGTTGACCGATAGTATAGAAAGGATAGCCTTTATGCTGGCCCAGTATTTTACCTTCCTTGTTTACAAAATTTCCTCCAGCAACTTTTGCTTCCAGTCCTTCCACTCTTCTTTTCAGGAAGCCGCGATAATCATTATCGGGAACGAAACAGATTTCATAACTCTCGCTTTTTTTAGCGAGTTCAGGGTAACCATAATCAAAAGCCATCTGGCGAATTTCGGTTTTGCGATAAGTTCCCAATGGTAGTAAGGTCCTGGATAAAAGATCCTGCTGCAATCCCCAGAGGACGTAAGATTGATCCTTTGTTTCATCAACTGCTTTGCTGATTACAAAGCGTCCATTATCATGCTGGCGAATTTTAGCGTAATGCCCTGTTGCAATAAAATCACAACCAAGAGCATCTGCCCGTTTTAATAAAGCCCTCCATTTGATATGAGTATTGCAGAGCACGCAGGGGTTGGGTGTGCGTCCGGCTATGTATTCGTCTACAAAATTTTCGATAACAAAATCTCCAAACTCCTCGCGGATATCAAGGATATAGTGAGCAAAGCCATGCTCAACAGCAGCCTGGCGGGCATCATTAAAGCTGTCAATATTGCAACAGCCTGTCTCCTTCTTACTGCCACCACTGGCGGCATAGTCCCAGGTTTTCATGGTAATCCCCACCACTTCATATCCTTCATCATTGAGCATCAGGGCAGTAACAGTACTATCGATACCGCCGCTCATTGCTACCAGAACTTTTCCTTTACGACTCATGTTGCTTCAAAAATTGCAAGCTGCAAATATACGACGAAGATTTGACCTGTGGGTGAGAGGGGCCTTAGGCCCAACGGGCCTATTCATTACAAATTTGCTTTCAGGATTTGGTCATATTTATGAATTCACCAAAATCCTGAAAGCTTATCTTCATAACCCAAACTGCATTAACAGAAAACCAAACTCACATGCTAAAAAGACCTGGAATAACCACCGCTATTCTCCTGCTATTTATTGTTGTTTGTCGCGCCCAGGACCTGAGTTATTACCTTCCGGATAGTGTTACCTACAATCCATCCATTCCCAAACCAAAGGATATTATTTATCATGAGGTAGGAGAGTGGCATGTTACGCATGACCGACTGGTAAATTACATGAAAGCATTGGCGGCTGCAGCTTCGGACAGGATCAAACTGGAGACAATGGGATTTACTTATGAGGGGCGTCCGCAGGTGCTGCTGATCATCACGTCACCAAAGAATCAGCAACGACTGGAAGAGATAAGGTTGCAGCATATTCAATTGACTGATCCGGCTGCATCTGCTTCTTTGAATATCGATAATATGCCGGTTGTGGTGTATATCGGTCATTCCATTCATGGAAATGAATCCAGTGGGGCAAATGCAAGTTTGCTGAGTGCCTATTACCTGGCGGCTGCGCAGGGAAAACAGATTGATGAATTACTGGATAATACGGTGATATTATTTGATCCTTCCTTTAACCCGGATGGATTGCAGCGATTTTCTACCTGGGCCAACCAGCATAAAAGCAAGAACCTCGTCACGGATCCCAATGACAGGGAGTTTAATGAAGTATGGCCGGGAGGAAGATTTAATCATTACTGGTTTGATCTTAACCGCGACTGGTTACCTGCAGTGCATATTGAGAGTCAGAACCGGTTAAAATGGTTTCATAGATGGAAGCCGAATATCTTAACCGATCATCATGAGCAGGGGAGTAATGCCAGTTTCTTTTTTCAACCGGGGGTACCTGCACGCGTGAATCCCTTAACACCGGCAAAAAACCAGGAGTTGACAGATAAGCTCGGAAAGTTTCATGCGGCATTCCTGGACAGGATCGGTTCTTTGTATTTCACGAAGGAGAACTATGATGACTTTTATTATGGCAAAGGATCTACCTATCCTGATATCAATGGCGCAATAGGGATTTTGTTCGAGCAGGCATCATCAAGAGGTCATGCGCAGGAAACTGCCAATGGAATATTGAAATTCCCTTTTACCATAAAGAACCAGTTTACAACAACACTATCCACGCTGGAAGGGGCAAAGGCATTGAGAAAAGAATTCCTTCAATGGCAAAGGGATTTTTATGTAGCAGCAATAACAAAAGGGGATGCGGCAAGCAGACAGGCCTATGTATTTGGTGATAAGAACGATAAAGCCAAAACTTATCATTTCATACAGATGCTATTACAGCACCAGATTGAAGTAAATAAAATTAAAGGGTGGAAGGATGGAAATTTTGATAGCGAATCCGCATACGCTGTCAGATTGAATCAGCCTCAAAAGGTTTTGATACGCACGATATTTGAAACCATGCATGAATACAAGGATAGCCTGTTTTATGACATCACCTCCTGGTCAATGCCATTGGCATTTGGGCTGCCTGTTAAACAGGTTGATCTGCCTGCGGCTAATTATGGCGATAAGCTTGATTCCGTTTCGTTTCCAAAGGGAGAATTAACGGGTAGAAGTGAGTATGGCTACCTGTTTGAGTGGGATGAATTTTATACACCAAGGGCTTTGTATGAATTGCAAAAGGAAGGATTACTGGTGAAGGTGGGTACCAATCCATTTGAGATGGTCATTAATGGAACTACGGTGAAGTTTGATTACGGGACAATTATGGTACCTGTGAAATTTCAAACAGTAAATTCCGGTAAAATATATGAAGTAATAAAATCGGTTGCGGAAAAGAATGGAATAAAGATCTATGGTGTGCAAACAGGAAATGTGCAGACGGGCATTGATCTGGGCAGTAGTAAATTCATTGCAGTAGCCAAGCCATCTATAGCTATAATCACAGGAACAGGTGTAAATGCAACTGATGCTGGAGAAGTTTGGCATTTACTGGATCAGCGAATGAATATTCCGGCAACACATTTGGAGCCCGCCATATTCAACCGGGCAGATCTTGACAGGTATAATACGATGATCCTTGTTGGTGGTACCTATCCTGATCTGAATGCAGCGAAGCTGAAAAGTTGGGTACAGGGTGGAGGAGTTTTGATATTGACAGAAGAAGCGATCACCTGGGCTTCGCAGAATGGAATATCAGGTGTAACAATCAAAAAGATTGATCCGCCGGTTGACAGTACAAAGCGATTGCCATATACTTTTCGTGAGCAGATAGATGGAGCCCAGCAAATGTATGGAGCCATATTTGGAGCCGATGTTGATCTCACCCATCCGCTTGCTTATGGGTACAATGAAAAGCTGGTAAGCCTGTTCAAGGCAAATAAGGTATTCATGGAGAAGAACAAGAACCCTTATGCCTGTCCATTCTATTATGGAAGTAATCCATTGCAAAGTGGATGGGTAAGCAGGGAAAATGGAAATGCTGTAAAGAACTCTGCAGCTGTATTGGTGAATACGGTTGGAAGTGGCCGGGTGATCAATATTGCAGATAACCCCAATTTCAGAGCGTTCTGGCTGGGGGGTATGAAGTTGTTCATGAATGCGATATTCTTTGGACGTATCATTGATGCGCAGAGTGCAAGGACCGGTGATTAGGACAATCTAACCTAAATGCTGACTTCAGAAAAGACACATAAAATATTGTTTTTTCACTTTGGAAATGCCCTGCCTGGTAACCGATATTGCACCTCGTAACAGTAATGGAAGCGGCGGGGAAAAAGTTATTCACAAACCGCCTTTCAGAGACTTGAATCGGTTCAGCGCGTTTTTCAGGTCTGGGAATAATCCTAACTTGCCGCTTCATTATATTAAATACGTAAATTAAAATTTGAGCACTATGATTAAAATGCAAGTAATTGGAAACCTCGGCAAGGATTGCGTGGTTAACACTGTAAATGGCAAAAATGTTATCAATTTCACTGTAGCACATACTGAGAAATACAGGGACAGCCAGGGTAATAACCAGGAAAAAACAACCTGGGTTGATTGTGCCTACTGGACAGACCGTACAGCCATTTCACCCTATCTTACCAAAGGGAAGCAGGTATTTGTAGAAGGTACTCCTGAAGTAAGATCATTTACACGCCAGGATGGTACTTCCGGGGCTTCATTGTCACTCCGTGTGAGAGAGGTACAATTGTTGGGAGGAAGAGGTGAAAGCGGTAGCCCTTCATCAGAAGGCAGGAGTTTCTCATCGTCTTCAGCGAGCACTGTTCCATCAGCCAGTGATATCACTGAGCCAATTGATGATCTTCCTTTCTAATCAGTTTTAAACTGAGGATTAAACCATACCCCCACACCCGTTTTCCTTAAAGGGAATACAAATAATGTCCCGCATGAGTTTACTTATGCGGGACTTGTTTTTTCGCCCGTTCTTAGCTGATTCTATTTTTAAAATGCAATTGGAGAAGTCAGGATTTTCGATACAAGGATTATTCAGTAATATTCTTTACCTACTCTTTTACTGCTACAGCAATCTTTGAATCAGCAGTTCCATAATACAGGAACCATTTGTTTTTGAATTCTACCAGCCCTTCCACAAAGCAAACCTGGTTTACCTGGCCTGATATCTCATAAGGCTTATCAGGCTTCATAATAGAATTCTGCATCCTGTCCTTTACTTTGGAAGGATCATTGGCATCCAGTAATATCTCTGATGCAGAATAAGTTCCTTCGGGCAGTGAGGTATCCCCTTTGGATTTACTATTACGACTATTATAGATCAACACAATTCCATCTTTATTAAGCATTGCCGGAGGGCCCGGTTCTACCAGGTCACTATCAAATTTCCCGCTACGCGCACCAAACACTGTAACGAGCTTGCCATGTTTATCTTCCAGCGGTGTCCAATGAATCAGATCATCTGACCATGCCAGGAAAATATCAGTGTCTCCCCAGTACATCCAGTATTTATTATCGATCCTTGCTGCTATGGCTTTGCCACCTTCATAATGACTGACAATTGAACCGGATTTACTCCAGTGATCAATGTATTTGCCTTTAAGGGCATCCGCAAAGGCCAATCCATGTTTTTGCCATTGACGGAGGTCTTTGGAAGAGGCAACCATTAGCCGGGCTTTATCGCCATCATAAGCGGTATAAGTAAGAAAATAAGTTCCTGTCTCATCTTCTACCACACGAGGATCTTCACATCCGCCTTCCCATTCATATTTTTTGAGACTGTCATTATCCGGGTACAACACCGGGGCAAAGAATTTAGTGAAATGCAAGGCATCTGTACTCCAGGCAAGTCCAATTCGTGAAGTGCCTGCATATTTTCCTATACTGTCCTCTGCCCTGTATAAAAGGAACACGGTATCATTGCGAACCAAAGCTGCTGGATTGAAAACATCTTTTTCTTCCCAATTGACAGCGGCATTTCTAACCGGACAATTAAATGAACTGGCTGTATCCGGGATAATAACGGGGTTGGCATAATCTGCCTTTGAAAAAGGAAGCAGGGCCCAGTTTTTTTCTGAATCAGGAGAATTCCTGTTCCTGCTGTTCTTGCATCCTAAAATAAGAAGAAGGAATATGATCAGGATGTATCTCATATGTATGAATTATCTATATTTCAATATGCAAATGTCAGGCCTATCCTTTCCTGGCAATTGAATAACAATTAATTTTAGGCATACATCCCAAAATTAATTATGGTTATTGACAATAATACCCTTCTGATTGAGCCTGTTAAGATGGAGGCAACATTGAGCGGCATTTTACAAAAGAACGGCTTCGAGGAAAAAAAAGCAGCAAAGTGTGCAGCCATTTTTACCAATAGCAGTGTGGATGGAATATACACACATGGGATCAATCGGTTCAACCGATTTATTGATTACTTAAAGAAAGGATATATCAAGCCTGATGCAGAACCAACTTTAAAAAAGAAAGCAGGCAATATTGAACAATGGGATGGCAATCTTGGTCCGGGTATATTGAATGCAATAATCGCCACGGACCGGGCCATGGAATTGGCAATGGAAGGCGGAATTGGTTGTGTTGGCTTAAGCAATACCAATCACTGGATGCGTGGTGGCAGCTATGGATGGCAGGCGGCCAAAAGAGGATTTGCATTCATTGGATTTACCAATACAATTGCCAATATGCCGGCATGGGGAGCAAAGAATCAAAAACTGGGCAATAATCCATTGGTGATTGCAATACCTTATAAGGAAGATGCCATTGTATTGGACATGGCCATGTCTCAATATTCTTTTGGTGCAATGGAAATGGCGGTGATCAAAAATGAATCACTGGCCTATCACGGCGGGTTTGATAAAAACGGGAATTTGACCAATAATCCATCTGCGATAATTGCCTCTCGCAGACCATTGCCGATTGGTTACTGGAAAGGAGCCGGTCTTTCTCTTTTGCTGGATATTCTGGCTGCTCTTCTTTCAGGTGGATTGTCAACCCGGGAGATAAGTAAAAACGAAGTAGAACATGCCGTATCACAGGTTTTCATAGTTATTGACCTCATTCAGTTGGGAGAAAGCTCTGTAATTAATCGAACCATCCAGGGAATAATTGATGATTATCTTCAATCCATTCCCCAGGATGAAAGTACATCTATCAGCTATCCAGGTCAAAGAGTGATTGAAACAAGGAAAAGAAATACAGAAAATGGAATTCCTGTATTGAAGGAAGTGTGGGAGCAGGTGCTTTCCTTATAAGATACATGAGAGCTATTTATCCAGATTCCTTTTCTTTGCAGGATGCCAGAAATAAATTTTTCTTACCAGCAGTTATTTGATTTTACAAAAGCCATATTTCAGAAGATCGGTTGCAGTGAAGTTCATGCAGATACTGCATCAAAAACTTTATTATCAGCAGATCTTCGTGGTGTTGATTCACATGGTATCGCAAGATTGAGCGGATATGTTCGGTTATGGGAGGCCAAACGGGTAAATGCAAAACCTGATATCAGGATTATTCATGAATCTCCGTCAACTGCTGTGGTGGATGGTGATAGTGGTCTCGGCCTGGTGGTAGCTCCCTTTGCCATGAAGATTGCAATTGAAAAAGCGGCAAGGGCTGGTACTGGCTGGGTATGCGTTCAAAATAGTAACCATTTCGGTATTGCGGCCTATCATGCCATGATGGCCCTGGAACATGATATGATTGGAATGGCCATGACCAATGCCAGTCCGCTGGTGGCACCAACCTTCTCCATAGATAAAATGCTGGGAACAAATCCAATTTGTGTTGCAGCTCCTGCAGGAAAAGAACCAGCTTTTGTAGCTGATCTTGCTACTACTACGGCAGCCAACGGCAAGCTGGAGATCCTTCAGCGAAAGAATCTTTCCACCCCCGGTGGCTGGGTACAGGATAAGGAAGGAAATCCCTCTCATGATCCACATATATTGAAACAGGGTGGGGCTTTGTTGCCATTGGGAGGAGATCGTGAACATGGTAGTCATAAAGGGTATGCGTTGGGTGCTATCGTTGACATATTCTCCGGAGTATTAAGCGGTGCCAATTACGCTCCCTGGGTGCCACCTTTTCCTGCTTATGTGCCCATGCCTTCCCGCCAGCCGGGTAAAGGAATTGGTCATTTCCTGGGTGCCATGCGTATTGATGCTTTTCGACCCGCTGCTGAATTCAAAGCAAATATGGATGACTGGATCCAGGGATTCCGCAATGCAAAGCCAATACCTGGTGAAGAAAAGGTTTTGGTGCCTGGTGATCCTGAAAGAGAGTTTGAAAAGGAGAGGATGCAACATGGAATTGAGCTTTTACAAACGATTGTGGATGATCTGAAACAGGTTGGGGATAAGTTGAACATCCCTTTTTCATCATAGTGCTATTTTGGAATTTTGAAATTGCATGGAAAATTTCCCGATTTCCCAATTTCAAAATTTCAAAATCCTGCTGCCAGCGTATCTTTGCACCCACATTTTTAATCCTTTAATAAATCGGAAGGGGGGAACAAATGAAAGTAATGAAGTTTGGTGGCACCAGTGTGGGCAAACCTGAAAGGATGCACCATATCGTTTCACTGGTAACCAAAGAATCTGAACCAGCAATTGTAGTATTGTCTGCATTGTCTGGAACTACCAATGCACTGGTTGAGATCGGTCTGTGGATCGCCAAAGGCGACCGTACCTCTGCCAAGCAGAGCATTGATAAGCTGGAAGACCACTACCATAATTTTATTTCCCAACTTGTTTCCAAACCTGAAGCTGTAGCCAAAGCCAAAGCCGTGGTTGCAGAGCATTTTGAATTCCTCAATATCATTCTTAAGATATCATTTAGTGAAGCGCTCAGTAAGGATATTCTTGCACAGGGCGAATTGCTGTCAACAAAATTATTCTGTGTTTACCTGGAAGAACAGGGAATTGATCATGTGCTGTTGCCGGCACTTGAGTTCATGACCATTGACAGTTATGATGAACCACAGATCGGCAGCATTAAAGTGAAACTCACGCAGCTGCTGGAAAAATATAAGGATAAAAAGATCTTCGTTACGCAGGGGTATATCAGTCGTAATGCAAGAGGTGAAGTGGACAACCTGAAAAGAGGCGGAAGTGATTATTCTGCTTCACTCATCGCTGCTGCAATCAATGCAACCGTATGCGAAATATGGACAGATATTGACGGCATGCACAATAATGATCCGCGTATCGTAAAGAAAACTGTTCCGGTTGAGCAATTGAGTTTTGATGAGGCTGCTGAGTTGGCTTATTTCGGTGCCAAGATCCTGCACCCTGCTTCCATCTGGCCTGCTCAAACTTACAAGATACCGGTGAAGCTTCTCAATACCATGGCGCCAGAATCAAGGGGAACACTGATCACGGAAAAAGCAGGAAGTGTGGGAGTGAAAGCAGTGGCAGCAAAGGATAATATCATTGCCATCCGTATCAAAAGCAGCCGAATGTTGCTGGCTTATGGTTTCCTCCGGAAAATATTCGAGGTGTTTGAAAAGTACCGCACCCCAATTGATATGATCACAACTTCCGAGGTTGCGGTGTCACTTACTATTGACCATTCCATTTATTTAAAAGAAATACTGAAGGAACTGGAACCGTTTGGAACTATTGAAGTAGACGAAAACCAGGCGATCATTTCCGTTGTAGGTAATGAAATATCCCAAACCACTCAAATTGTAAAGAAGCTGTTTGGTTCCATCATGAATATACCGGTACGTATGGTTTCCTACGGGGGTAGTCCGCATAATATTTCTTTACTGGTTCCCGGTGAATACAAAACCCAGATATTGCAACAATTGAACAGGGGCATGTTTGGACTGGAATGATCTTTCCTGAAAACACAGGTTATGAACCAGGTAATATATTGTATCAGTGGTTTAGGATCCGATGAAAGGGTTTTTGAACATATTCAGTTCAGGAATTACGATCTGCGATTTATATCCTGGTTACATCCTTCTAAAAATGAAACGATAGAAGATTATGCCAGCCGAATGGCCCAATCCATCAAGGAGAAAGATGCAATCCTTTTAGGTGTTTCCTTTGGTGGAATGATGGGAGTTGAAATTGCAAGACAAATCCCTTTACAAAAACTCATTCTTGTTTCCAGTATTAAATCTGCACAGGAGTTACCTCGCTGGATGAAAATGGCTGGAAGTCTGAAGCTGAACCGGGTAATACCCATGAGGCCTTATCCCTTCATTTCAAAGATCGGGAACAGGCGTTTAGGTGTAACCAATGCTGAGGAGGCAAAAATGGTAGAGGAGTATAGAAAGTCAGTAAATTTTGGTTACCTGGATTGGGCCATAAACCAGATACTTAACTGGAAGAATGACTGGGTACCACCCGGTATAATTCATATACATGGAGATGCGGATAGGATATTTCCCATCAAAGAGATCAGGGCAACACATATCATTAAGGGAGCTACCCATTTCATGGTGCATAATCGCGCCAGAGAAGTTGTACAATGTATAGAAGAGGCACTTGCAGGATAACCATTAGCTATTTATTCTCCTTCAGTTTTTTAAAATATTCTTCCGTAAAAACAGGATTGATACGGCCGTAGAAGGCAATCAGGAGCTTTACTTTTCTTTTAACGCGGGGATATTTTTCGGTAATATGCCAGAAATCGGGTGAGGGGCAGAAGATATTTTGAGCAACAGTATTTATATCGTTTTCAAGACTGGACAGGGAATACTGGGTAAGAAATCCCTGTTGGGTGAGAACAGTGTCCAGGTCCTGGGAAGACTGGTTTTTCCGAATGGAACCAACGCCATTTTCAGGATCATTGTAATCAAAACCCGGGATATTGGCTTTTTTCCATTCCGAGGTATCCAGGAATGTGGGATGATTGCGAAGCAGGATACTGGAAAATTCATGATGAAAGGTCTGTTCGATATAATTAGATGTATATCCCATTTTCACCCCATCATTACTTATATAGACTGAATTCTCAGAGTTCGTACCTCCATAGGCAACATCATAAAAGCGCATGGTACGGACAAAATAAACACCTGTAAGTTCCTGCTTCAGTAAGGATAGCGGGTATTTGTTTAATGCATCCGTAATTACTGCCTTGGTCCTCATTATTTCAGAGCGTGGCATATTCTCCGCTCTGGCATTGATTGGCGCTACCTGCCAGCTGGAAGGGAAGATGGAAACCGAATAATCAAACTCTACTTTTATCCCATTGATGGTTGTGTCAGAGGGTCCGGTAAGTAAGAGCAGATAAAGGAAGGTGAGTGCCATATCCAAATCTAAAAAGAATTTGGTTATGTTATTTTACCATTTATATTTGCATAGTATGAATCAAATAAAATTTAACAATCAGTGGTGGCATACAAGCTCTTCCGGGGTATTGTAATGCTATTTCTGTAGGAAATAATAAAAGCGTCAAGGCCCCGAAATATCGGGGCCTTTTCGTTAGGCCCCTGCCCCGGATGGGACCGGCCTGACAAAAGGAGAAGTTCAAGAATAAGATTTTATGAAGAAAACAGAGCTTAAAACAACGGTAAAAAGATTGCTGGCGGATGTGTATACACCGGTAGGGATCTACCTGCGATTGCGGGACCGGTTCAGAGATACCATTTTGCTGGAAAGCGCAGATCATCACGCAGCAGATAACAGCTGGTCATTTATTTGTGTCAACGCTATTGCCGGCATCGAGATCATCGATACAAAGAACCTGGAATATAAGTTACCTGGTCAGCGGCCTGAAAAGGTTGCCATTAAAGACCGGCAGCAGGTGCCGGCCATTATCTGGGAGTTCATGCAACGGTTTGAAATTAGCCCCTCCAAAGAAAAAGAAAGCAGGTTTGCACAGGGATTATACGGGTATACCACATTTGATGCAGTGCAGTTTTTTGATACCATTCATTTTTCAGACAAGTCTTCTGCCGGAGTAGCCAGCTTACGCTACAGGCTTTACCAGTATGTTTTGGCATTTAATCATTTTAAAGATGAACTGTTCATTTGCGAAAACCAGGTGAAGGGTGCAGAAAGTGAACTGGCGGCACTGGAATCACTGATCAGGAGCAAGGATGTTCCCGTGTATCCTTTCGCTCCCAAAGGCGATGAATCCTCTAATATGTCCAATGAGGATTATAAGGAGATGGTGAGTAAGGGTATCCAAAGCTGTCATCGGGGAGATGTTTTTCAAATAGTACTCAGCCGTCGCTTCCAGCAATCTTTCACTGGCGATGAATTCAATGTGTACCGCGCCCTGCGCAGTGTCAATCCTTCTCCTTATTTATTCTTTTTTGATTATGGTGATTATAAACTGATGGGTTCCTCACCGGAATCACAACTGATCATCAATAACCGGCAGGCAGTAGTTCATCCCATTGCAGGCACTTATAAAAGAACAGGAGATGATGAGATAGATGCCCGTGAAACAGAACGCCTGCTGAAAGACGCCAAGGAAAATGCTGAACATGTGATGCTGGTTGACCTGGCAAGAAATGATCTGAGTCGCGTTTGTGATGATGTAACGGTAGCTCATTATAAACAGGTACAATACTATTCCCATGTGATCCACCTGGTAAGTGAAGTGACCGGAAAAGTAAGACCAGGCAGCAATCCATTTGAATTAATGGCTAAAACATTTCCGGCAGGTACATTAAGCGGTGCTCCTAAATTCAAGGCCATGGAATTGATCGATAAATATGAGCCTACAGCAAGAAGTTATTATGGTGGGGCCATAGGTTTTGTTGGCTTTGATGGCAGTTGCAACCATGCCATTATGATCAGGACTTTTTTAAGCAAAAACAATACGCTTGTTTACCAGGCTGGTGCTGGTATTGTTGCTGCCAGTAATCCGGAAAGTGAATTGCAGGAAGTGAACAATAAGCTGGGAGCTTTGAAGAAAGCGATCCTGCTTGCAAAAGAGTTAACCCAATAAATTAGTAAAGTGGCTAAAATATTAGTATTCGATAATTACGATTCATTCACTTATAACCTGGTGCACCTGGTAGAGAAGATATTGCATCAAAAAGTAGAAGTGCACAGGAATGATCAAATACCTCTTGAAAAAGTAAAGGAATTTGACAAGATCATACTTTCTCCAGGACCTGGTATTCCCGTAGAAGCTGGATTATTGCTTCCCCTGATCAAAGAATATGCTTCCTCCAAGTCCATACTGGGTGTTTGTCTCGGTCACCAGGCCATAGGAGAAGCGTTTGGAGGAAAACTCATCAACCTAAGCACCGTTTATCACGGAGTAGCAACACCGGTTACTATCAACAGGAGGGCATTGAATGGGAAATCATCTTCTTCCCGTGACCTGTTTAAGGGGTTGCCTGATGTTTTGGAAGTAGGTCGCTATCACAGCTGGATTGTAGCCGATGAAAATTTGCCAGCAGAACTGGAGGTAACCGCCAGAGACGAGAATAATTACATCATGGCCATGCAACATAAAAATTATGATGTGCAGGGAGTTCAGTTTCACCCAGAAAGTGTATTAACGCCCAAAGGAGAAGAGATACTTAGAAACTGGCTGGGCGCTTAAATGAATTCAGTTTATGAAAAAGATATTACAATATTTATTTGAACACAAGACACTGAGCCGGGCACAGGCAAAAGAGGTGCTGGTGAATATCGGTAAAGGTGTTTATAATGAACATGAGGTAACAGCATTCATGACTGTTTACCTCATGCGAAGCATTACCATTGAAGAATTGCAGGGCTTTCAGGATGCATTGCTTGAATTATGTGTGGCGGTGGATCTGAATGGATTTGAAACCATTGATATTGTTGGAACAGGGGGAGATGGAAAAAATACGTTTAATATTTCCACGCTAAGCTGTTTTATTGTTGCCGGTGCCGGGCAAAAAGTAGCCAAGCATGGTAACTATGGAGCATCTTCCATCAGTGGTGCATCAAATGTAATGGAGCAGCTGGGGTATAAGTTTAAGAATGATCCATCAGCACTTAAAAAGGAAGTAGAGGCCGCCAATATATGTTTCCTTCATGCACCCTTGTTTCATCCTGCATTAAAGACAGTGGGCCCCATCCGTAAGAACCTGGCCATGCGCACCTTCTTTAATATGCTGGGGCCAATGGTAAATCCATCACATCCTAAATTTCAGTTGGTTGGAGTGTTCAGCCTGGAAATGGCAAGGATCTATAATTATCTGCTTCAACAGACTGAACGCGCATTTACTATTATTCACAGCCTGGATGGTTATGATGAGATCAGCCTTACCAATGATACCAAGGTGATCACTAATAAAGGAGAAAGTATTATGACACCCGAACAATTGGGGAAGCGACAGGTAGAACCAAAGGATATCCAGGGAGGATCAACTGTGGAGGAATCTGCGCAACTATTTCTGCAGATCATTAAAGGGGAGGGTAGCTGGGCCCAGAATGCGGTGGTGCTGGCTAATGCTGCTATGTCTTTATATTGTACAGGTAATTATAAGAATTACGATGATGCCTATGCTGCCTCGGTTGAAAGCCTGGAAAGTGGGAGTGCGCATGGGGCTTTAAAAAAATTAATCAGTCTTCAGTAATGGATATACTTGAGCAGATCATAGAATACAAAAGGTCCGAGGTAGCAAAACGGAAAGCAACAGTTAGTGTCAGTCAGCTGGAAGCAAGACCGCTTTTCAATAAACCCACGCTCTCATTAAAGCAATCCCTGCTTGATTCAACTAAAACAGGGATCATTGCAGAATTTAAAAGAAAATCTCCTTCAAAAGGAAATATCAATATAGCTGCAGATGTTTTGAAAGTGACAACCGCTTACACCCGGTATGGTGCGTCAGGACTATCTGTGCTTACTGATCAGCATTTTTTTGGCGGCAGCGATGAAGACCTGCTGGCTGCCAGGGTGAATACGATCCCTATTCTCCGGAAAGAGTTTATAATTGATGAATACCAGATCACAGAGGCCAGGAGTATTGGTGCAGATGTGATCCTTTTAATTGCTGCCTGCCTGCAGCCAGCAGAAGTAAAACGACTGGCAGCATTTGCCAAAAATCTTAATCTGGAAGTTTTGTTGGAACTTCATGGTGAAGAAGAGCTGGACCATATCTGTGATGAGGCTGGTTTGATTGGGATTAATAACCGGAATCTTAAGACCTTTGTTGTGGATATTGACAGAAGCCTGAAAATGGCTGAAAGTATACCGGCAGACAGGATAAAGATTGCAGAGAGTGGTATCAGTTCGGTTAAGAATATTGCTTTATTCAAACAACACGGCTTCCAGGGTTTCCTAGTCGGAGAAAATTTCATGAAGGAGCCGGATCCAACGATTGCATTTGCTGAGTTTGTAAAATCTCTGTTGGTAAAACAGGGATAGGCACTGCTTTATTGATCAACGAAATTGTTTGCCAGCTTAATTAACTTAAACTGGTGTAAAAATGACTGAACCAACAACTAATCAGAATCCGTCATTCAGAGGGCGTATCAAAGTTTGTGGTATGACCTTGCCCGAACAGGTAAACGCGTTGGATGAAATGGGAGTGGATATTGCGGGCTTTATCTTTTATGATAAGTCCCCCAGGTTTATGCGCAATAAGATCACTCCTGAGAAAATGAGAAAGATTGGTGGCCGCATCGCTAAAGTAGGAGTGTTTGTAAATGAAGATTATGAAAAGCTGATGAAAACGGTGGAGGATTACCGGCTGGATATGGTGCAGTTGCATGGGGATGAATCGGAGCGGTTCTGTGAAAAAGTAGCCAATTATGTAACAACCATCAAGGCTTTTCGCCTATCAGATAATGACCCTATTGAATGGATGATCAGGCCTTTCCACGACGGAAGTGATATGTATATGTTTGATACGCTGGGATCAGGATATGGTGGAACAGGTAAGAAATTCAACTGGAACCTTTTGAAGGATGTCAATATCAATAAACTGTTTTTTCTAAGCGGAGGAATAGAGCCGGGGGATGAGGAAAGATTGATGGAATTCACATCATTGGAGGCGGCGAAAAAGCTTTTTGCAATAGATATTAATAGCCGCTTTGAAGTAACAGCAGGTGTAAAGGATATTGCCAAAGTGAAATTATTTGTACAGAACCTGAAAGGACAGGGGTAAGGAAGAATTATTTATAATTAATGGTGCGAGAATTTCAAACAGATCAGATGTCAACACAATTAACATATCAACGACCAGATGCCCAGGGATATTATGGACAGTTTGGAGGTGCTTATATTCCTGAAATGCTTCATCGCAATGTGGAAGAATTGAAAAGCAGGTACCTGGAGATCATGAGTGAGGCTTCCTTTCAAAAGGAATTCAATAGCCTGCTCCAGGATTATGTTGGAAGGCCAACGCCGCTATATTTTGCTGAACGGTTAAGTAAGCATTATAATACCCAGGTATACTTAAAGAGAGAGGATCTCTGTCATACCGGCGCACATAAGATCAACAATACAATCGGGCAGATATTGCTGGCCCAGCGTTTAGGCAAGAAAAGAATTATTGCTGAAACAGGGGCGGGACAACATGGTGTAGCCACAGCAACAGTATGTGCATTGAAAGGAGTGAAATGTATTGTATATATGGGTGAGGTAGATATTGAAAGGCAGGCTCCTAATGTTGCAAGAATGAAAATGCTTGGGGCAACTGTTATTCCTGCCAAAAGTGGAAGTAAAACATTAAAGGATGCTACCAATGAGGCCATCAGGGACTGGATCAATAATCCCAACGATACTCATTATATTATTGGAAGCGTGGTAGGTCCTCATCCTTATCCGGATATGGTAGCCAGGCTACAGAGTGTGATCAGCAAAGAGATAAGGGCACAATTAAAAGATAAAACCGGGAATGAATTGCCAAATGCAGTTATGGCCTGTGTTGGTGGAGGCAGTAATGCAGCAGGTGCTTTTTATCATTTCCTGGATGAGCCAACAGTTCAGCTGGTGGCAGTGGAAGCGGCAGGTCATGGATTGACAAGTGGATTCAGCGCTGCCACCACAGCATTGGGAAAACCTGGTGTATTGCATGGCAGTAAAAGCCTGGTTATGCAAACTGAGGATGGACAGGTGGTGGAGCCGCACAGTATTTCAGCAGGCCTTGATTATCCAGGTATTGGCCCTCTTCATGCGCATCTTTTTAAGAGTGGGCGTGGTTTGTTTATCAGTGCTACTGATGAAGAAGCACTGGATGCAGCCTTTCAATTGGCCAAACTGGAAGGTATTATCCCTGCTTTGGAATCATCTCATGCACTGGCTGCTTTGGAGCAAATGAAGTTCCGGTCAGATGAGAAGGTGATACTTTGCCTTAGTGGGAGGGGAGATAAGGACCTGGCCGCCTATATGAAAAAAATGAATAATGAATAAGCTGATTGTACTGTTCTTTCTTATAGCAGCCTTTGGCTGCAATCGAAAACCATTTGTAGAACACAAGGTGGATTTTGAAAAAGTAGCAAATGATTGCAGTGAGCAGCAATCCTATTTCAGGATGAACTCCAATTTCGGAGGCGAACGTTTTGAATTTGAAAAATGCCTTGGCGCAGATTTTAAAAAGGACCAGGTAACCTCTTCAAGACAGGGCGATACGGTGCTTGTCATCTTCCCTCAGCCTGCTGCAAGCGGAAATGTGGTTTACCATATTACACTTGATATTGATAGCTATCCCCAGTATAATTTTGTTACTATTAATGGTGATACCTATCAGATCGCTCAGTCAAAGAATTAAACTGAATTATTATTATGAGCAGGATAAAGGACTTATTTGCAAAGAAGAAGGAAAAGGTGTTGAACATTTATTGTACAGCAGGTTATCCGCAACTGGATAGTGCACGCAGGATCATGAAAGCGCTGAAGGATAATGGGGCTGATCTTATAGAATTGGGCATGCCTTATAGTGATCCACTGGCAGATGGACCTGTGATCCAGCATAGCAGTACAATTGCACTTGCCAATGGGATGACAATTCAGAAATTATTTGCCCAGTTAAAAGGGATCCGGGATGCAAAAGATACATTGAGTATTGGAGATACCCCGGTAATCCTGATGGGATATATGAACCCGGTATTGCAATATGGGTTTGAAAAATTCTGTCGCGATGCTGCCGAAGTAGGTGTTGATGGTCTCATCCTTCCTGATCTTCCTGAATATGAATTTGAAACAGAATATGGTACAATTATCAGGCAATACGGACTGGATTTTACTTTCCTGGTAACTCCAGAGACTTCAGAAGAACGAATAAAAAAACTGGATAAGCTTAGCACTGGTTTTTTATATGCCGTTTCTTCCTCCTCAACAACGGGTAGTGATAAGGATATGTCGGTTGTGCGACAATACCTCCAGCGTCTGAAAAATATGAATTTGAAAAACCCGGTTTTGGTGGGGTTTGGTATCAGGGACAGGCAGAGTTTTGAGGAAGCCTGCGAGCAGGCTAATGGAGCAATAATTGGTACGGCTTTCATAAAGGCGCTTGAAAACAGTACTAACGAGGAAGTTTCTGTTAAACAATTCCTTAAGGTTGTTTACGGGTGATTTCCCTCTTTTTCCCTCTCCCAAAAGAAATTATCTTTACACCTCTAAAGATATATGGTATGAGCCTGAAACACCGTTTACTTCTCATTTTGTTATTTCCCCTTTGTGCAGTTGCGCAGGAAAAGCTTACCCTCACGGGAAAGGTTACTGGTTTGAAAGAAGGAGCCAAAGTATTATTGATGGATGTAAACAAGCCTTCAGATACGCTTGGCGTTGGGATTGTTAAAAAAGGCGTATTTGTAATAAAGGCAGAATTAACAGAACCCACCTTATCCAGCCTGGTGCTAACCAGCACCAAAAGTGTTATGTTATTCCTGGATAATAAGGCGGTAAAGGTGAATGGAGATCTGGCAAAAACTGATAAGCTGGTTGTAACCGGTTCGCCAACTCATAAAGATTTCGCAGAGTTCCAAACCCGGTTCAACCCACTGTTTGAAAAGATCGTAAGGATCAATCAGAAGATGCAGATGCCTTATGGAGAAAATACAGATGAGCTTTATGCTTCTTCCAGGAAATTACAGGATACAATCCAGGATGCGATAGATGTCTTTTTGGCAAAACACAATGCATCTGTAGTGAGCGCATTCCTGCTTGCGGCCACTATCAATTTAAAGGATGATGTGTTGCTAACAGAAAAAAGATTGAATCAGATAGCTCCTGCTGCCATTCAGAACCTGTATGGCAATTATGTGAAACAGGTTATTGATCAGCAGAAACCTACTGCTGTTGGTGTAATTGCACAGGATTTTGTTCAGGCTGATACTTCAGGTACACCTGTATCACTTTCTTCGTTCAGGGGCAAATATGTATTGGTTGATTTCTGGGCTAGCTGGTGCGGACCCTGCAGGCAGGAAAATCCCAATGTTGTAAATACCTATAATAAATTCAAGGAAAAGAATTTCACGGTACTGGGCGTTTCTCTTGATCGCCCTGGTCAGAAGGATAAATGGCTGCAGGCTATTCACATGGATGGCTTAACCTGGACTCATGTGAGTGATCTTCAGTTTTGGCAGAATGCTGTGGCACAACAATACCATGTTGAAAGCATTCCTCAAAACTATTTGATCGGACCTGATGGAAAGATTGTAGCCAAGAACCTTCGCGGAGCCGCGCTGGAAGCGAAGCTCTGCGAAGTGCTCGGATGTAATTAATTGATATCTTTTCCGTCTTTCAGTTTCTGTATCATCGTTTCCACATTATTTTTCTGTGCTGCTGGCGAAAGCGGTAATGCCTGTGTGAGATACTTTAAGGCATTCTTGTAATCACCATTCGCTGAATATCCCCGTGCTAATCCAACCAGCGTTGTAAACTGATTGGGATACTTCTTGAAATTGCCCTGGAATACTTCAAATGCCTCCTTAACTTTTTTCTGTGCCAGCAATGTACGTGCATACTGGTGAACCTCATTCATGCTTGCAAAAACAAGTGATTTCTTCATGATGGCATCTGCATCAGCCTGGCGATTCAGTTTCTCCAGCAATTGAACCTTGGTGCTCCAGGCAGCAAAACTTCTGTCACCACCAAAATTGACGCTGGTAGCAGAATCTGTCCATTCCAATGCCTGATCCAGGTTAGTATTGTTTACGAGGCACCATTGTGCTGCCTGGTTCCAGCTTTCCCATAAAAAGCCTTCTTTATTTCTCAATTCCCTGCGGAATGATTCTACCTGGTCTTTGAAATAATCTGTTTCAATTTTAAAAGGGATACAAAGTTTTTCCCATTGAAGAGCAACCGTGGCACTGTTAGCAGTTTCGTCCGTGAATTCATATTTCAGCCACTCAACACTTTTATCGAGCGCAACGGGTTTTACTTTTACACGCAGCGCATCTTCTTTATCGTCATAGAAAAAGCTTCCCCAGGAGGTTGAGTTCCTCGAAAAGATAAGAGTGCATTCATTGGGATCGTAGGCTATAAAGAAACCATAGCGACCGGCAGCAAGCGACTGACCATTTATTTTAACATCAGAAGTAAACTCGATGGTAGTATTTTCATTTGAACCCGCACGCCAGGGAGCAGCTTTTGAGCTTCCAAACCCCTGATCAGTGAAACCAGCAGGTACCAGTTGTCCCCAGATCTTTCCTTCACGACCTTTTACACCCGGCCGGTCATAATGGATCGTTACATCTGTGAGCCCGATCCTTTCCCCAACGGAAGCTTTTTTATTACCGCCACTGGGCGCTACAGTTAAGGGAATCTGTGCAAAGGATACAACAGTACAGCAGCATACAGCAAAGACAAATGACAGCATTTTCTTCATAAATAATCAGTTTTGCAGAAAGCTATTAATAAATACGTGAACGGCTCCTGGATTATTACCAGCGACAGGTAATCAGGATGAAGTGTAAAGGAGAAGGATATGAGGTGCCGGATTTTTACACCAGTTTATGTTCATAGGCATATTTTACCAGCCCTATGACGCTGTTGGTATTCGTTTTCCGGAAAATATTCTTGCGGTGGGTTTCAACAGTACGTTCGCTGATAAAAAGGGATTCAGCGATCTGGCGATTATTATATTCTTTTTCGATCAGCCGGATGATCTCCACTTCCCGGTCAGTAAGGTGTGCGTCTTCATTCTGTTTTCTGCGCATGCTGGTACGCTTAAGCTCTTCAATCACATCCTCACTGAAATAAACGTTTCCACCGGCAATTTTTTCTATTGCCCTGATCAGTTCCTGCTTCCCGATATTTTTAAGTACATAGCCGGATATGTCTGCGTCATTGATCATTTCATTGATCACATCTCCTTCACCACTCATGGAAAGGGCGAGGATCTTTATATCCGGGAAACTTTCCCTTACATTTTTTGCCAGCACACTGCCATTGATTCCGGGCATCATCACGTCGGTAAGCAATACATCTACTGGCTGTTCATGCAGCTTCTGAATCACTTCCCGTGGATCAGTAGTAGCGAAGGCAAACTGGAATGTGTCGTGTCCTTTGAGCATTGAGATCAGCCCGTCAATTACGATCCGGTGGTCATCTACGAGGGCCAATGTTATTTTTTCATGTTTCATAACCTGCAAATTGTTCTTTGTGTTATCAATCCGGGCAGCATCCGGTTTCTAACAAAATGTGAGTCCACCGTTTCATTGTGAAACAGTAAGAGAACCAATACAGCAGGTGTTAGTCAGGTCAGTTAGCCTGTTCCAGTGGCACATTAAGCGCAATAAGCGTGCCCCTGCCCGGGGAGGAATCGAAATCCACCATACCTTTCAGGTATTCAATCCGGGTAATTATATTTTTAAGGCCAATGCCCTCAAACTTGTCTTTATCGCCTATGTCAAAACCCTTGCCATTGTCTTCTATTGTGGCGCTAATCCCTTCTTTATCTTTTAATACTGAGATATCGAGGCGACTGGCTTCGGCATGTTTGATAACATTGTTCACACATTCCTGGATAACGCGATAAAGAATGATCTCCAGGTTTGAATCCAACCTTTCGTCTAATCCTTCGGTATAAACCCTGACTTTTAATGACCTTTTTTCAATCTTATCTACAAAATCCTTGATGGCAATTGCCAGGCTGTTTTTAAGCAGTGCATTCGGCATCATATTGTGAGAAACACTCCTTACCTCCCTGCAGCTTTCATCTACAAGGTTAATGATCTTTTCAAAAGATTCCTGTTGATCCCTATCAAGGAAATGTAAATCAGATTCAAAGGCGGACAAATTCATTTTGGCTACACTCATCATTTGTCCCACCCCATCATGGAGGTCTCGCGCAATACGTTGTCTTTCCTTTTCCTCGGCAGCCAGTACTGCTTTGGTAGCGAGTTCCTGCTGTTTCATGATCTCCTTCTGGAATTTTGCCTTTTGTTTTAACCTCACACGTAGCCAGGCGGAAAGGACAAGCAGTTTTACAAAAACAATCAACAATACTACTCCTGCAAGCAGGTAATTTTTCTTACTTATCTGGGCTTTTTGGAGGTTTATCTGTTGTTCTTTCTTTTCAGTTTCATAGGCTGTTTCCATTTCAGCCATATGTGCCTCACTATTGGATTTGGCAAAACTGTCCTTTGCTTTCATGGCGCTCTGCAGGGAAGCATAGGCTGCGTCATCCTGCCCTGATTGCTTGAAAGCAGTAGAGAGCTGCATCAGGGCTTTAATGGTTCCCTGTGTAAATCCGGACTCCCGGGCCAGCTCAACACTGCGTTGTAAATAGGGGATAGCCTCACCAAATTTCTTTTGTTCTATAAATACATCTCCCAGGTTCACGTAGCTATCACTCATCTGTTTTTTGTTCTTAAATGAAGAATCAATATGCAGCGTCTTTTTAAAATAAATAAGGGCTTTTGAATAATCAGGAGGGTTGCCATACAGGTAACAGTTCCCCATGTTGTCGTAGAACAATGCCTTGGCAAATTCATTATTGGTTTTTTCTGCCAGTGCAATTCCTTTTAGATCCAATTCAAATGCCTCTTTGATCTTTCCTTCCATGCCATAAATATTGGCAAGTGTGTGCATTGCTGAAATATGCATTGAAGGGTCATCATTTTTCTCGAGGATAGTCACCGCATTGCGCACGTGTTTTTCTGCAAGCGATAACTTTTCCTGGGTCTGATATACCATGCCGATATGAATATCCGATGAAGCAACCCCCTTTTCATTTTTAGCATTTTCCCAAATTCTTACAGCTTTAAAATGATTAAGGAGTGCATCTGTATGCTGACCAAGCTGCCATTGAGAAGTGCCGATTCCATTGAGCGCTGCAGCGGTTAATGTATCATTTTTGGTTGGAGATATTGCAATTACCTGGTTGAAGTATTTAATGGCGAGATTATAACTTCCTTTTACAATCATTGTGCGGCCCAGCGCCAGGTTAGCAATCATCCTGTCATACTCCTTTCCGGAAATATTAGCAAGTTCTGAAGCCTTCCTTGCAAAATACATGGCTGTGTCCCCATCAATGGTGCGGGTAATATAAGAGAGGTCCCTGTAGAGTTCAATCTGCCGTGAACCGGTAGCTTTCTCAGCCTCCCGATGCAAGGAATCAATCTCCCGGGTTTGTGCCGTAAGGAACACAGGCACGAAGAAAGAAATGATATGTATTGCAACTATTATTCTCATCGCAGCAATAATCTTCCACGGCTATTTTTATAGCCAGTGTTCCTTGGTGTGTTAAAAAGCAGGTTAAAGCTTCGAAGGGAGGTTACAATCCTAATACATCTTTCATATTAAAGATACCCTTTTTATCCTTTAAAAATTCAGCGGCCAAAACTGCGCCTGAGGCAAAACCCCTGCGATTATGGGCCGTATGAATAATTTCGATGTCATCGATAGAGGATGAATACTTTACAGAGTGTGTGCCGGCGGCGGGATCAATTCTTTTGCTGATAATCACCAGGTCTGCCGGGTTTTTACTTTCATTATTCACCCATTGCTCTTTTCTCTTGATTTCGGTCAACACCTGGTCGGCCAGGGAAATGGCTGTTCCGCTGGGTGCATCCCTTTTCTCAGTGTGGTGGATCTCTTCAATTTGAATTTCGTAAGAGGCATGGCTATCCATGAGGGACGCCAGTTTCTTATTGATCTCAAAAAAAATATTGACGCCAATGCTGAAATTACTTGAATACAGAAAGGCCCCGTTTTTCTCTTTGCAATATTTGATTATCTCACTAAGGCGATCTGTCCAGCCTGTTGAACCGCTGACAACAGGAATTCCAAATTCCAGTCCCTTCCGAACATTCTCGTAGGCACTATGAGGATTGGTAAATTCGATAGCCACATCGGCTTTCGATATATTTTCCTTTGTAAAATCGCCCGTATTGTTCTCGTCTACTTTAAGGACTATTTCATGTCCTTTCCCGATAGCTATTTCCTCTATGGCTTTACCCATTTTACCATAACCCAGTAACGCAATCCGCATGATCTATTATTTGATGTTGCAATATGTAACATTCATGCGGTACTATCAAGATTTCTCAATAAAACTTTTTCATTAACAGCCTTTAGAAACGGGAGGGCAGCAATGGTCTTTTCTTGTTGGTCCCAATATTAAATACCAGGCTTAGACCATTTGTGCCGGCCATGGAACTGTGGCCTGGCTTAATCTGGAAGCTAAGATCCGGACTTACGTCAAATGCCTTAAGATGTGCATCTACAGTAGCATCCACAACATTAAGGCCCCAGGCCAATAAGAAGATCAGTACTGAATAATCGATATCCCTTCGAAATTCATCCCTGTAAAACCGAAGCGATTCCTCACTAAGGGGTTGCAATTCCTTTTTCACCTTTGGGAAGAGGGCGGAATCAGCTGCAGTATGGTTTACCCGCATATTGTATTTGACTTTATAGGCAAACCGGGTATCCTTATAATTGGAATAATTATAAAAGAAAACATACCCTGTAATGCCAATAGCTCCATATACAATCGGTAGTTTCCAGTATTTCCTGTTGTAAATCTGACCCAGGCCGGGAAAGATTGCTGAACGAAGTGCTGCTGTTTTTGGATTATAAACCTTTATCTTTTTTACTTTCTCTCCTTTTGCGCTTGAATCAATGATCTCAGTAATTGTTCTGGATGAATCAGTAGAAACCAGCTTTTCTTTCTCCCTGTGTTGGGCAGAAAGGGAAAGAGAAAATAAAAGGATAGAAAAGATAAACAGGCTCTTTCTCATCATAATTTCCTTGATCTTGAATTAACGCTTAATCTGCGTTCACATTCATTTCTTTCAGGAGTTTGGTCAGTTCATCATTTGAATAATAGTCAATAATGATCTGGCCACTTCCATTGCGGGCATGCCTGAGTTTGACACGCGTGCTGAAATGAGAGGCTAAGTTATCTTCAATTTTCTGGTAAGCAGGCGGGAGAGAGCTTTTTGAAGTTTTTTTAACAGCACCAGACTCTTTATACATCGTTCTTACCAAAGCTTCAGTCTGGCGAACAGACAATCCTTTTTCCCTGATCTCTTTATAAATATAGAGTTGCCTGTCAACTGTATCAACATTGATCAGTGCGCGTGCATGACCCATGCTCAACTCATTATTACGCACTGCTAATTGAATATCCGGGGGAAGTTTTAACAACCTGATGAAATTGGCTACAGTACTGCGATCCTTACCCATTCTTTCTGCCACCATTTCCTGCGTATAATCCAGTTCCTCCATCATTCTCTTATAGCTCAATGAAACCTCTATAGCGTTGAGGTCCTCCCGCTGCAGGTTTTCCAATAAAGCCAGCTCAAGCAATTCCGTGTCATTTGCCTGGCGGATATAGGCGGGAATATCTTTCAGACCAGCCATTCTGGATGCACGCCAACGACGTTCACCGGCAATCAGCCTGTATTTTCCTGAAGGTAATTTGGAGACCGTTACTGGTTGAATGATATCATGCAGCCGAATGGACTCTGCCAGTTCCTTCATCGCCGTTTCATCAAAATCATGCCTCGGCTGCTTGGGATTGGTCTCAATATCATCTATAGGAATACGGTTTGTGCCAGTGGCTGTTTCTACAACAGCTGGCTTAAGTTGTCCGCTTCCTGTTTTAAGGTCACTATCGATGCTCTGTAAGAGTGAACGTATTCCTTTTCCTAATGCTTCCTTGTTATTTTGTTTTGGGGTAGTCATAACTGGCTTTGAACGGCAATGGTCTTATAATTGCATGATCCTTTCTTCCTGGCTGATCTTTGTCATATTATTCTTCTGAAGGATCTCTTTGGCTAAATTGAGATAGTTCACAGAACCCTTGCTGGTAGCATCATACAATATCACGGGTTTGCCAACACTGGGTGCTTCACTCAGTCGTGCATTGCGATGAACAATTGTGCTGAATACCATATCTTCAAAATGGCGACGCACCTCACTCACCACCTGGTTACATAAACGAAGACGGCCATCATACATGGTCATTAAAATTCCTTCGATAACCAATTCAGTATTCAGGCGGCTTTGAACTATTTTGATCGTATTTAATAATTTTCCGAGACCTTCCAATGCAAAGAATTCGCATTGTACAGGTACTACTACAGAATCAGATGCGGTGAGTGCGTTTACAGTGATCAATCCAAGTGAAGGTGAACAATCGATAATAATAAAATCATAGTCATCTCTCACCGGTTCAATCAGGTTCTTCAAAACCATTTCCCGGTTGGGATAGTTGATCATTTCAATCTCTGCACCTACCAGGTCAATATGAGAAGGCAAAAGATCCAGGTTAGGGATATCGCTTTTCAAAATAACTTCCCTGGCTTTGGCTTCATTCACCATGCAATCATAAAGGCTCTTTGTCACATTATGCAGGTCAAAACCAACACCAGTTGTACTGTTAGCCTGGGGGTCCGCGTCTACAAGCAAGGTCTTGTATTCCAGCACCGCAAAACTGGCTGCCAGGTTAATGGCAGTTGTGGTCTTACCCACCCCCCCTTTCTGATTTGCTACACCAATTATTCTTCCCACCCTGAACTATTTTGGTTAAATGGTAAAATTGCCCCGTGTTGCCAAGACCGCAAAATATAGTTTTGCCCAAATTTGACCATAAAATCACAAAAATAAGCCTTACTCAAACCGGTTTCCCGGGATATCCCCTTTAATTTTACAATTCCTTATGCGTAATTCTCCTTTTTGGTGGGTTTTGATCGGATTTATGGTTTTACTGGATTTCTATGTGTTCCAGGCCATCAGGGTGGTAGCCCAACCCGCTGGCGCCAAAACAAAGACCATTATTTATTTTTCTTACTGGATACTTTCGGGACTCGCCGTCATTACTCTCATCATTTTACCCTATCTGCATTTTGAACACCAGTCAAAACTGCTACGGACTACCATTTTTGCAATCATTGCAGGGCTGTTTTTTGCAAAAGTCATTGCATCCATTTTCTTTTTGATAGATGATATCCGCAGAGGAGTTCAATGGGCAGCGGGAAAATTATTTTTTTCCAATACGGAAGGGGAAGCCATGCAAAAAGGCACACGCATATCCCGATCAGCATTTTTGAGCTGGTTAGGATTGATTGCTGGCGGTGGATTATTTAGCTCGCTTATATATGGTTTTGGAAACAAGTACAGGTACCAGCTCAAAAAAATACCGCTGGCCTTTTCCAATCTGCCTGCTGCTTTCAAAGGATTGAAAATCGTTCATATCTCTGATATCCATTCCGGCAGCTTTACAGACAAGCATGCCGTTATGAAAGGCGTTGAGAAAATCATAAAGGAGAAGGCAGATGTTATTTTATTTACTGGGGATCTTGTAAATAATACAGCCGATGAGATGGCGGATTATATGGATGTGTTCAATAAACTGAATGCGCCAATGGGTGTGTATTCCACGCTGGGTAATCATGATTACGGAGATTATATTCATTGGGAAAGCCCGGAGGCCAAAAAAGCAAATCTTGACAGGCTGAAGGCAATCCACGGGGAACTTGGATGGAAACTGCTGGTTAATGAACACGTGGTTCTTGAAAAAGGGGGGGAGAAAATAGCTGTTATTGGGATTGAGAACTGGAGTGCCAAGTCGAGCTTTCCCAAATATGGTGATATGAAAAAAGCTTACGAAGGAACCAGCGAATACCCTTTTAAGATATTAATGAGCCATGACCCCTCTCACTGGGATGCGGAAGTAAGGACCAAATACCCGGATGTGGACCTTATGCTGGCCGGCCATACACATGGCATGCAATTCGGGGTGGAAGTCCCGGGGTTCAAATGGAGCCCTGTACAGTACGTCTATCGCCAATGGGCAGGATTATATGAGCAGGCCCATCAGAAGCTCTATGTGAACCGGGGATACGGGTTTATCGGCTACCCCGGAAGAGTTGGCATTCTGCCCGAAATCACTGTAATAGAATTGACATAATTTCCTAATAACTATTCCGTTATTAAACCTTAAGTGCTCGTAAAAGTCTGAATCCCGGTCAAAAACCACTAGCCTGAGTATGCTGCGTCTTAAAAGCCTGATTTTCTGGATTGCATTCCTGTCTGCCCTGACGGGTTATAGCCAAACCAGGCCCACTGATACTATTCCACAGCCTGGGATTGAAGGCCTGGCGGTGGATACATTACTGGATTATGAGGATTTGATGAGTGACCTGGGTAATTTTATCGATTCACTGCTTTCTCCCCGGAGCTACTTCCTGGCCAGTGCTTCTGCATCCACCGGTTATTTTAATTATAAGAACAGAGCAGGCACCAAAATCGAAACAAAAAAGCAGCTTTTATTATCGCCGGTTGTTGGTTACTATAATAAATATGGACCGGGCTTAACAGTTTCCAGTAACGGTACAAAATCAGGTGCGGGATTTACTTTATACCAATATATCATTACACCATCGTTTGATTTCATTCAAAGTCGTAAATGGGTAGGCGGAATATCTTATTCACGTTATTTCGATAAAGACTCGGTAGAATTCTACCTGACCCCACTTCAAAATGAATTAAACGCCTATTTCCTTTATAGAAAGTCCTGGCTGCAACCAGGTGTTTCCTTTACCTATGGATGGGGAAGTAGTGAGGAAGTAAAAAAACAGGCAAAAATTATCAAGTTACTCAGGGAGAATAAACCGGTCAGGGTTCCCGTCATTATCACAACAAATACGCAGGAATCTATTTCCGATTTTTCTATTAATGCATCATTGCGTCATAGCTTTTACTGGCTCGCTCTTTCAAAGCATAATGATTATATCAAGTTTACTCCCATGCTGGTATTTTCTACAGGTACCCAGAAATATGGATTTAATCAGACTACATCGACTCCCATCAGTAGATTAATAGCGAAAGCATCAGGCATTGACTTTGGGAGAAAAAATGTTAACCTGGATAATACTACCAAATTTCAACCACTTTCATTGACCTTATACATACGGCCTGAATATAACATCGGCAAATTCTTTGTACAACCTCAGGTTCTTCTGGATTATTATTTCCCCGCCGCGGATAATAAGTTTACAACTATCGCATCCCTGTGTGCAGGATTTATGTTCTAGCCTGCTGCACCAGGTTTCTACCTTAAGACAATTTTCACAATCACTATGCAATAAGCAATTGCAGGAAATTGTTTTATAAAACTTAAAGCTATTCGTCGTTAATGCAAATTAACAGGTATTGAAGGTCACTGGCATTATACTTGGACTTTTATTCTTATCGCTAATAACAAATGGCACATAGCTAAAAGCTACCAGCTATAGTCATTATCTGTTAAGGATCGTTCATTTATTAACAATTAAAAATTTTCTGATGAAAGCTAAATTCCTGCTTCCGCTGTTCGCAGCTTTATTCTTTTCACAGGCATTGATGGCACAATTTCATATTGGTGTGAAGACCGGTGCCAATATCACCAAAGTGGACGGACAGCCTTATAAGAACCAGTTCAGGTATGGTTATCATATCGGTGGTTTCGCTGAAATTGGTTTGGGTAATAAATTTATGTTGCAACCAGAAGTTCTCTTTAGCCAGGTGAGTTCTTCACTTGACAGTAATTACAGAAACGTTTACAAGGATGTATTTTTTTCTGATCAGTCCAAGGTAAGACTTGGTTATCTATCTATTCCTATTCTTCTTGATTACAAGCTGCTCGGAAATTTTCTCATGTTGCAGGCAGGCCCCCAGGTTGGGATCCTGATAGACAAGAACAAGGGGTTGGTTAAAAATGGAGTGGATGCTTTTTCCCATGGTGATTTTTCCATGGTTGGCGGTGTTCAGGTGAAACTTAGCTCAATCAGGGTTACCGGCAGATATGTAGTGGGCCTCAGCAATATCAATGATCTTGACAATAGCGATAAATGGAAAAACCAGGGCTTCCAGGTGTCCCTTGGTCTTGCCCTATAAATTATTCATAACGACGGGTTCAGATACAGCCCCTCTTCGCTCCGGCGGGAGGGGTTTTTAATTTTGAAATTTCAAAATTCCTTCCCTTTCCCCTTTTGGCAGCCAAATTGGCCCGGCATGAATGTTGACCTTTGTACTATGCCACGTATTTTTGCTGTTCCGGCGAGCCGGGATGACAGTTTGTCTAAAGATTAAGTATGAGTTTTGAAAAGTATAGATTAGGCCCAGAAGATGAAATGGACTTTTTGCCGATTATTCCACTGAATGAGAGTGAGCAGGAAGACACTAATGGTATTGAAATCCCAACTGAAATAGCCCTTTTACCCCTGCGGAATACAGTATTATTTCCGGGTGTTGTATTACCAATTACCGTAGGCAGGGATAAGAGCATAAAAGCAGTAACTGATGCCTATAAAGCCGATAAGCTGATTGGAGTAGTAGCCCAGAAAGACAGCACGGTTGAAGACCCTGAGGTTAAGGACCTGGAACAGGTGGGTACTGTAGCCAAGATTGTGAAACAGATCAAGATGCCAGATGGAGGTACAACTATTATCATCCAGGGTAAGAACAGAATCAATATTGATTCAATCGTAACAGAAGATCCCTATTTCAAAGCAAAGATCAGCAGACTTGAAGAGGAAGAAGCTGTTGTTGAAAGTGATTTTGAAGCCTATGTAGCCAATATCAAGGACCTGGCAACTGAAATAATTCAGCTTTCACCCAATATTCCTACGGAAGCATCCATTATTCTCAAGAATATAGAGAATCCTTCCTTCCTGATCCATTTTATTTCCAGCAATCTTAATACTGATATCAAAGAAAAGCAGAAGCTGCTTGAGCTGAATAATATCCGCCAACGTGCTGACCTGCTTATGCAGCTATTGCAAAAGGAACTGCAATTTGCTCAACTAAAGAATAAGGTTACTACCAAAACCAGGACAGAACTGGATAAACAACAGAAAGAATATTTCCTTCAACAGCAATTAAAAAGCATTAAGGAGGAACTGGGTGGTGATACCAATCTCCAGGAAATAAAACAGATGCAGAAGAAGGCAGAAGGGAAAAAATGGCCGGCTACTGCCAAAGAATTGTTCAAGAAGGGAATTGAGAAGCTGGAAAGAATGCATCCCACTACTCCTGATTATTCCGTGGTGTATAACCATCTTGATCTGATGCTGGATCTTCCCTGGGAGGATTATACTGCAGATCAGTATGATCTTAAAAAGGCAAAGAAAACACTGGATATTGATCATTTTGGAATGCAGAAGATCAAGGAGAGGATACTGGAATACCTGGCAGTGTTAAAACTGAAAGGAGATATGAAAAGCCCTATTCTTTGTTTTGTTGGCCCTCCGGGCATTGGTAAAACTTCACTGGGTAGGAGCATAGCAAGTGCCATTGGAAGAAAATATGTGCGCCTCAGTCTTGGAGGATTGCATGATGAAAGTGAGATAAGAGGCCATCGCAAAACCTATATAGGTGCGATGCCTGGCCGGATTCTCCAGTCTCTGCGGAAGGTAAAATCATCTAACCCGGTAATGATCCTGGATGAAATTGATAAGGTGGGAAATGATTTCAGGGGCGATCCCAGCAGCGCATTACTTGAAGTGCTGGATCCTGAACAGAACCATACCTTCTATGACAATTACCTGGAACTGGAGTACGATCTCAGCAAAGTATTATTTATTGCTACGGCCAATAATATTCAGAATATACAGCCCGCATTGCGAGACAGACTGGAGGTTATTGAATTAAGCGGTTATGCAGTTGAAGAAAAAGTGGAGATAGCCAAACAGCACTTGTTGCCCCGGCAAAAAGAATTGCATGGATTAAAGGATAGCAATTTCAAGATTAATGACAAGGTGCTGGAAAGAATGATACAGGATTACACCCGGGAAAGCGGGGTTCGTGAACTGGATCGCCAGATAGCAGCAGTAATGCGTAACCAGGCAAAGGAACTGGCTTTTAAGGGTAAACTGAAAGCAACGCTTACTGTGGATGATATTGAAAGGATCCTGGGTAAACCAAAATATAGCAATGAAATTTATAAGACAGCCAATATGCCCGGCGTTGCAGTGGGCCTGGCATGGACTTATGTTGGCGGTGATATCCTGTTTATAGAAACAAGCCTTAGTGATGGGAAGGGTGAATTGAAACTGACCGGTAATCTGGGAAATGTTATGAAGGAAAGTGCAACCACTGCACTGACCTATCTTCAATCCAATGCCAATAAATACCCGATCGACAGGGCTTTATTTGATAAAAAGAATATCCATATCCACGTTCCTGAGGGGGCTGTTCCAAAAGATGGCCCCAGTGCGGGTATTACCATGATGACGGCAATTGCTTCTGCACTCACCGGAAAGAAAGTAAAACCATTCCTCGCCATGACAGGGGAGATCACGTTGCGCGGGCAGGTGTTACCGGTTGGAGGCATCAAGGAAAAAGTGCTGGCTGCCAAGCGGGCCGGACTTCGGGAGATCATCCTTTGCTGGCAAAATGAAAAAGATGTACTGGAGATCGATTCTGAATTTATCAAGGGTATTACCTTCCATTATGTAAAGGTGATGAACCAGGTGCTTGAGCTTGCACTTGTCTGATCATACTATCGCGCTCCATGCTATCTTCGCAATGTGCGCTCCGGCATTCTCATAACATTTGTGCTAATGACGAGCTTCCTGCAGGCCCAGACCCTTGGAGGAAATTCCGTTTTTAATTTTCTGAAATTACCCGCAACGCCCCAGCTTACCGCGCTGGGTGGGATCAATACCTCTCATATTTCCAATGATGTGGGATTAGCCTTTAATAATCCGGCTTTGCTGAGACCTTCCATGCACAGCCAGTTAAATGCAGTATTCAATGGTCTTTACAATGGTATATCGGCTTATCATTTATCCTTAGGCTATCATCATGAGAAGCTCAAAACAAATTTTGGCTGGGGAATACATTTTATCAATTACGGCAGCATACAGGAAACCGATGCAGCGGGTAATATTTATGGCAGCCTGCATCCTGTGGATTGGGTAATGCAGGTATCCGCTTCCCGGTCATACCTGGAAAAATGGAATTACGGAGCCACGCTCAAATACATCAGCTCCAGTTACGGGCAATACCGTTCCAACGGAATTGCAGTGGATGTGGGTTTGCTTTACCACGATACAGCCGCTTTATTCTCCGCCTCCCTACTCGCAAAGAATATGGGTACTCAGTTAAAGACCTATGAGGGCACTGATCCTGATGATCTCCCTTTTGACCTTCAGTTGGGTGTAAGTAAACGATTGGAGAATTCACCATTTGGATTTTCACTGACGGCTCATCATCTTCACCAGTTTGATATTCGCTATAATGATGCGGACTTCAATGATGCGAATGGTTTTCCCAACGGTAGCGATAAAAAATTTACGTTTGATAAACTGTTTCGTCATGTGGTTGTGGCTGCCAGTATTTACCTGGCTGATAAGGTGGAGATGACTGTTGGATATAATTATTTACGTCGTAAAGAATTGAATATTGGCAATACGGGTAATGGATTGAATGGGTTCTCCATGGGTGCTGCGCTGTTACTACCAAAATTGCAGGTACGAATAGCCAGGTCGCAATACCAGCGTAATACGGCATACACCCAATTTGGATTATCTATGAGCCTGAATCAATATATGGGATTAGGTAAATTTGGCAAAAAGATTGGCTGGTGAGCCATAGCCGGTTAATTTGCTGGTATAATAATTGAATTATTCAGATAGTTAGAAACGATGATTTTCAGATTGCTTGTTATATGTTTCCTGGGCAGCATTATGCTGAATTGTTCCCCTTCAAAGAAATCAGGTAATAAACCTGCTGTAACAGAGATCGGTGACGCCCAGGTATCTTCAGACAGTATTAATTATAATGAAGAGAAATATTCGGTGAGTCAGTTGATACATCCAAAGGATCTACAGGGTAAATGGTTTGTTCTTACCATGAGACGGATGCCCTATATGCCAGCGGAACCACTGAATGGAGTTACGTTAAGTTTTGCCGATTCTTCATTTGCCGGCAAGGCACCCTGCAATAGCATAGCGGGTGATTTTATCCTGAAAGGGGCCAGTGCCAGTTTCTCCAATGTTATAGCTACAAAAATGGCCTGCGAAAAACTCGAGATCGAAAATGCCTTCTTGAAATTATTAGGCACATCTGTAAAACTGATGGGTGTTGATGGAGATAAACTAATGCTCAAAGACAAAGATGGCAACACCATATTTGAATGCATAAAAGATAAAAGCTGATCACTTCAGCAGGATGGTGGAATCTTTCAGCATTGGCAATCCTGCATTAAAATACTTGTTCAGCACTACTCTGAAACTGTTAACGGGACTAATGCTATCATAAAGCTTCGAATAATCCCTATCTGAAAAATAATAAGTGTTCAGATTCATGAAATGTTTTTCCCGGATATTGATGCCCCAGGCAGCATAGCGGTTGCCATGATCCCCTTCAATGATCACTACCAGTGGTCTTTGCCTTTCTTTTATTGCGGCTTTCCCAATTGAATCAATCAGCTTATTTGCATAGAGTACCTGCTCCAGGTAAAGACTGTCATGGTTCTCATCCCTGAAGTCTTCCATAGAAGTGATTCGCGCATTACCATTTCTATCCACATAAGCTGGCCGGCGAGGAAGAAGCAGGTGACTAAGTACCAGCCGGGGCTTGCTGGAAGGTTTATTCAACTCTGTTAGGAATTGGTGGAAATTGGATTGATTCCTTTCAATATATTCCTTGTCGCCCAATTTTTTTTCACTGTATCCTGGCATCCTAACTACCAGGTTCCACAGAATGTCTCTTTGAATCCTTCCCCACAATGTTTCCAGAGTAAGAACCCTTGCTTCGTAATCCCGGAAGGGACGCGGGCCAGCGGCTCTATGGCTGCCTACATCAAATAATCCATAATTGATGATCTGGTAACCCTGCTGTTCCAATAATCCAGGCACATAACTTTTGTTGATGGAAAGAGCACCTTCCAGCAATGAATGTGTATCGATATCCGTATTCTCCATCGGCCTGTTGAAATATTGCATATTCAGTGTGGAGGCCATTGACATGACTGTAGAGCTGTAATTGCTTTTGGAATCATGGGAGATGAAAAAGCCATCACTCTCCAGGGTTGAATCAAAGCCACTGTTATCGAATTTGAAATATTTCTTAAGTGCTTTTGAACTGGTGTATTCATCGAATACGATAAAGAATATATCAGGTTGGGAACCGACTGGCTTCAACTGAACGGCCAGTGGAGAGTTTTTTATGGCCGGGTCATTATTTCTGCCAGATATAATATAATAGATAGATGTGCCAATTTCAATCAGCATTAAAACGGAGAACAACAGGAAAAAAAATTGATGGGTCTTCAGCGGCGGCGCTTTCTTCTTTAACAGAATGGCAAGTACAACCATGATTACCACGATCAACGCAAGGAGAAATTTATAAGATACCAGGAGGGAAGGAAGCTGCATTTGCTGCAAAAAATCATAAGCAGATCCAAAGAAGAAAAATATGATCAGGAAGCTTATTGTAAAAATTCCGGACTTGATCCTGTTCCTGAAAAGCGGCCACCCGATGAAATATAAAATTATTGCCATCAACAGATAATAATGAAGGTATTTGGCAACAAACAGAACCGGAATCAGGCCAAAATAATTGTTATATGCATGAAGAACGAAGAAAACGGGAAGGAAAACAATATACCAGGGGAAGGCGATTAGTTTCTTCATCAGTGCAATAAACAAAGATTTTCCAACCTGATGAAATTTCCGATTATTTTTGAGCCACCATGGGCTTAACCGGTTTTCTTACGGAATACAGGGATCTTTTCAGGCTTCAAAAGAGAATGGCCGGGATATTCCCCTCATTTGGTCAGCAGAAGGAATGGATTGAGAAGCTGAGGAGGGTAGACAGGCATGTCAAAACCGCACATAACCCCAGCCATATACTGGAATTTCTTGCAGCTATTTTTGCTTTGAAACCCGGGGTTCCCGGTTGTATAGTAGAAGCGGGTGCATTTAAAGGAGGAGGAACTGCCAAGATCAGCCTCGCCGCAAAGTACCAGGATCGTCAGTTAGTGGTATTTGATTCATTTGAAGGATTACCGGAAAACACCGAAGAGCATCAAAGAAGTGTTTTGGGACATTCAATAGAAGGCTGGTTTAAAGCAGGCAATTTCAATGGGTCATTGGAAGAGGTTAAGGAAAATGTGACCAGTTATGGAGATATTTCAGTTTGTACTTTTATTAAAGGCTGGTTTGAAGATACAATGCCTTCATTTAAGCAGCAGGTAGCGCTTGCTTACCTGGATGTAGACCTTGCATCCAGCACAAGAACCTGTTTAAAGCATCTTTATCCTTTGATCAGCCCCGGAGGAGCTATCTATTCCCAGGATGGTGATTTTCCGCTGGTCATTGAGGTGTTTAAGGATGAGAAATTCTGGAAGGAAGAAGTGGGCTGTACTGAAATGCCCATTATAAAAGGGTTGGGAAAGAAGATTACCATAATAGAAAAACATAGCTAAAGGCAGAAGCATGCAAAAGAAAGTCTATATAGGAATGAGTGCGGACCTGATTCATCCGGGTCACCTGAATGTGATCGGAAAAGGGAGGGAACTGGGAGAAGTGATTGTTGGGTTACTGACTGATCAGGCAATTGCAACCTATAAGCGTGTTCCTTATTTGAGCTTTGAACAAAGGAAGCTCATTGTTGAGAATATTGCCGGTGTTTCAAAAGTGATGGCACAGGATACGCTGGATTATACTGCCAATCTTCGCTTATTGAAACCCGATTATGTTGTTCATGGAGATGACTGGAAATCCGGTGTTCAGCAGGCAACAAGAACCAAAGTAATTGAAACCCTGAAAGAATGGGATGGTCAGCTGGTGGAAGTGCCTTATACCGAAGGAATCAGTTCTACCAGCATACAAAAAACAATGAAAGAAATTGGAGTGACACCAGGCAACAGGCTTATAAGATTGAAAAGAATTTTATCTGTGAAGCCCTGCCTTCGTGCACTGGAAGCGCATAATGGACTCAGTGGACTTATCGTGGAAAATACCTCAGTTATAGATGGTGACAATAAATACCAGGAGTTTGATGCCATCTGGATCAGTAGCCTGACCGATTCCGTTGCCAAAGGCAAGCCGGATATTGAAGCGGTAGATATTACTTCCCGTTTGCACACGCTACATGATATTCTTGAAGTAACCACCAGGCCTGTGATCTTTGATGGTGATACAGGAGGAAAAATTGAACATTTCGGTTATACGGTACGCACACTGGAACGGTTGGGCGTTTCAGCAATCATTATTGAAGATAAAACCGGTCTGAAAAAGAATTCATTGCTGGAATCTTCTTCCCAACATGAACAGGATACTATTGAATCTTTTTGCGAGAAGATCAAGGTGGGCCAACGGCATCGCATTACGGAAGATTTTATGATCATTGCCCGTATTGAAAGCTTGATACTTGGTAAATCAATGGACGATGCACTTACCAGGGCAAAGGCCTATATCAAAGCTGGAGTGGATGGTATCATGATCCATAGTAAATCTTCTGACCCCATGGAAGTTTTACAATTTGCAGAGAAATATAAATCAATAGAAAACAAGGTACCGCTGGTTGCAGTTCCCACAACTTATAATTCTATCCATTTTGAAGAACTTGCAGCAGCAGGTTTCAATATTGTTGTTTATGCAAATCATTTGCTGAGAAGTGCGTATCCGGCCATGATCTCAACTGCAAGGTCAATCCTGGAGAACAAACGAAGCCTTGAAGCAGAATCAAAGCTGGAACCCGTAAGTGGTCTGCTCACTCTAATACCCGGCAATCTATGATCCAGCCTGCCAGCTTATATGATTTCCTTCAGAAAAAAGGCGTTCGCTTTTATACCGGGGTGCCCGATTCATTATTGAAATCCTTTCTTACCTATGTACAGGAGAAGGCTGGCGTTGATGAGCATATCATAACCGCCAATGAAGGTCTGGCAATGGGTCTTGCAACAGGGCATTATTTTAGTACAGGCGCTGTTCCCCTGGTTTATTTACAGAATTCAGGTCTGGGTAATATTATTAATCCATTGACTTCCCTTGCTGATAAAGAAATGTATGCTGTGCCAATGATATTATTAATTGGCTGGAGAGGCAAACCAGGTACTCAGGATGAACCTCAACATCTGAAAATGGGCAGGATTACACGGACTATGCTGGAAGCATTGGAAATTCCGGTATATGAATTGATCGGGAATGAGGAGAAATCTTTTTCCATAATTGAGGAAAGTATAAAGCTGGCGTTAAACCAGAAAACACCGGTTGCTTTGCTGGTGCCTGATGGTATATTTCATAAATATGAGTTGACAGCGGCAAAAAGCAGGTATACCTTACAACGGGAAAAAGTAATTGCCCAAATAATAGAGCGTTGCAATGGTGATGAGATTATCGTTTGCACCACGGGAAAGATCGGGAGGGAATTTTATGAACAGAATATTAAGGCGGGTAACAAGATCAGTAAATACTTTTTGAGTGTCGGCGCCATGGGGCATGCCAATCATATTGGATTGGGATTGAGATTGAGTTCAAAAAGCAGGGTTATCATGCTGGATGGTGATGGGGCCTTGTTGATGCATATGGGAGCATTGCCTGCCATTGCTCAACATGCAGGAACCGATTTCATGCATATCATTATCAACAATGGTGGTCATGAATCTGTGGGAGGCCAACCTACTGGTGCTTTTAAAATTGATTTCTCCCAGTTGGGAGAATCCTGTGGATATAAGAAAACAGTGGAGATCAGGTATGGGAAAGAACTGAAAGAGTGGCTGGCTAAATCATTTGATGAAAGAACAAGCAGTCTTGTTGAAATACGTACCAGCCTGGTCAGCAGGAATGATCTGGGCCGCCCTTCAGGCAAACCAGAAGATTGGAAAAATAATTTAATGAAGGCTTTAAAAGGATAGTGTAGCGTTTATGCAAAAACTGATACAGGGTAAGGGTTCACTATTATTGATCAATTCGGAAGCATTACCCGCAGGTGCAAAAAAGGTCTTTCTCATGGCAGGAGAGCATTTTTACAAACACTATTCATTAGATTTTTTGAAAGGACTGGAAGTAAGTTCTTTTACCAAATCAGGACCAAATGTAAATACGCTGGAAATAGAGAAGGCCTATGCTGAATTTAATACCGCAAATCCGGAAGCAATTGTTGCCATTGGAGGAGGAAGTGTTATTGATCTTGGTAAATCAATTCTCTATCGTTGTATCGAAAGCGGAAAGGATATTCCCGCATTTATTGCAGTTCCTACAACAGCTGGTTCCGGAAGTGAGGCTACCCAGTTTGCCGTTGTATACGAAGGGCAGCAAAAAGTTTCCTGGGTAAATGCGCAATTATTACCGGGTGTGGCAGTCCTGGATCCGGAATTAACCTATTCCCTGTCCCCTTTCCAGACAGCAGTCTCGGGAATGGATGTGCTGGCCCAGGCAATTGAATCCTGGTGGAGTCTTGCTGCAGGAGATGCATCAAAGCTTTTTGCATCTGCTGCCATTCAATTATGGATGCAATATTTTCCGGATGCAGTAAAAGGCCCAACAGAGGAATTGAGAGAAAAAATGTTATTGGCTGCTCACCAGGCCGGCAAAGCAATCAATATTACGCGAACTACAGGGCCACATGCACTTTCCTATTACCTTACTGCAAATCACAGGGTGCCCCATGGACAAGCTGTTGCCCTCTTCCTGCCTATATTCTTCCTTTATAATCAACCTCAGCAGGATCTCTGTAATTTATTGAAGGTAAAAAATGAGATGGAGGCAAAGGAATTTATTCAGTCCGTAATGAAAGTTGCAGGACTGGCAATTTCACTTAAAGAATTAGGGATTGCCAGGGAAGATGTAATTGATGAATTGCTTGCTTCAGTAAATACCGAAAGATTTGGAAATAATCCCCGGCCTTTTGATCAAAATGCACTCAAAGAGCTAATCACGAAATATCTTTGAAAGAATGGGTTTCTTTAAAGAATACAGGGAGGTAAATGAACTGCTTCGTTCAAAACATGGAATTGTTTTTTACGCAGAAAGCCGCCATTATTTCCAGTATTTTGATAAGCTGATCAGAGACCTGTTAGCATCCGGGAAACAGCTCGTCTATTTAACATCTGATTCAAAGGATCCCTTAATGCAGTCTGCCTTCTCTGGCATGAAAGTTATCCATGTGAAGTACATGCTTGGTACCTTATTTTCCCGCCTGAAAGCAGATATCATGATCATGACCATGCCTGATCTTGGGAACTTTCTTTTTAAACGTTCGCCTGCAGTTGGGAAATATATTTATGTTTTTCATGCAGCCGTAAGCACGCATCAGCAATACAGGGGTAAAGCCTTCTTTAATTATGATGCCATCTTCTGTACCGGTTCTTACCAGGTGGAAGAATTACGGGCAGCTGAAGCATATTATAATCTTGCGCAAAAAGAGCTTATCCCCTATGGATATCCACTCATTAATTCAATAAAAACAAAGATCAGGAATACAGGCCCAGGGCATAAACAGGCAAAAACAATATTGATCGCACCTTCCTGGTTCCCTGGTTGCATATTCGATACCTGTATTAAAGAACTATGCCAGGCATTAGCCTCATCTTCCTATCAGGTTATTATTCGTTCGCATCCTGAATATGAAAAAAGAAGGAAGAATGATTTTAAGCAGCTCAGGCAATTGATCAGCAGGTATCCTAACATATCTATCGATTCTGAGCCTGATGTAACAACCCGGTTATTTGATACAGATTTCCTCATTACAGACCGTTCAGGTATTGCCTTTGAATTTGCTTTAGGAATTGGCAGACCAGTACTCTTCATTGAAACTGAGCTAAAGGAAATGAATAAAGATTGGAGAAAACTGGGGATTGAACCTGTTGAAAACAGTATGCGTGAACAATTGGGAGTATCTATCCTTCCAAAAGATGTAAGCCGGGTACTGGATAAAATAGCCTTAATGGAGTCAGACTGGGGGTTCAGTGAAAGAATGAACAGCCTGGAGCAATCCTTGTTTTTCCATTCTTACCGGGAAGGGTTAAACTTTATTTCTTCTCATCTTCCTTCGGGGGATCAGATTTCTTCCCGCTAAAAAATGATTTGATCCGGTACCAGCTTGTTTTGATCCAGAAACCTGCACCCAGCACTGCAGCTACAATTACCTGGATGATATAACTACCACTACCCGGATCAACATATAACAAATGATGGATCATTACAGGTAACTAAGATTTGTTTTAGGGGTCAGGGTTAACAGGGTCTCATACATCAACCTGATAGTATTATCAATATCATCCTTGTGCAGCATTTCAACCGTGGTATGCATATAGCGCAAAGGGATAGAGATTAAAACAGAAGGGCATCCATCATTTGCATAGGCAAAAGAGTCTGTATCGGTGCCTGTACTGCGACTCAGCGCACGCCATTGAACAGGTATCTTATTATCAGCAGCCACTTTTTCAACAATGCCCAATAATTTATTATGCACGGCAGGAGCATAGGAGAGGGAAGGGCCTTTTCCGCAAACCACTTCGCCTTCAATATTCTTATTGATCAAAGGAGTGGTGGTATCATGCGTTACATCTGTAACAATGGCAATATTGGGTTTGATCCTGCGTGCAATCATTTCAGCGCCCCGCAGGCCTATTTCTTCCTGCACTGCATTTACAATATGCAAACTGTAAGGAAGTTTCTTATTATTTTCTTTCAGCAAACGCGCCACTTCAGCGATCATATATCCACCGATCCTGTTATCAAATGCGCGACCAATCAGGTTACCATTAGCCAGTTCATCAAATCCGTCCTGGTAAGTAACTACAGCCCCAATATGGATTCCCAAAGCTTCTACTTCTTTGCGATTGCGGGCACCACAATCCAGCCATAGATTATCAGTTTTTGGTTGGGTTTCTTTTGAATCAGCTCCATGGCGCGTGTGAATGGCGGGCCATCCAAATACACCTTTAACGGGACCTTTCTTGCCATGGATCAACACCCTTGAAGCAGGTGCAGTCTGGTGATCCACACCGCCATTCCTTTTAAGGTAGATCAGCCCTTCCGGGGTAACGTAATTCACAAACCAGCTGATCTCATCCGCATGTGCTTCGATGACTATCTTAAAGGGATTGCTTTCATTGATCACGCCAACCGCCGTTCCGTAAGGATCTATGTAATAATTATCAACGTATCCCTTGAGATACTCCAGCCAAAGTTTCTGGCCCCAGGTCTCAAAACCAACAGGAGAGGCATTGTTAATGTAATTGCGTAAGAACTCGTAAGATTTTTTGGTAAAGGTCGTTTTCCTGTTTCCTGCGGATTTTGCCATGGGGTGATTTTTTGGATTGGCAAAAGTAACACAATGTGAGCATATTAGCTTACCGGATCAGGGTTACCAGGCCTTTCTGGAAATAAGCCTTGCCGGTATAATCTACCGCCTTTACGATCCAGACATAGGTATTGGTTCCCTGGTCCCGGCCACCAACCCTTCCATCCCAGCCATGCTCGTTGGTAGAAGTAGTAAATACCATATCGCCCCAGCGGTTATAGATACTGAAATATTCTATTTTTCTCATTCCTACCGCTACTGGTTTTACTACATCATTTCTGCCATCATTATTGGGAGTAAAAGCAGAAGGTACAAAAACAGTAGGTAAGGTAGCAAAGACCTTAATGTTAAGGCCAGCTGTATCTGAACAACCTGCTTCATTATACACGGTTACCCTGTAATGCAAATTGGACGAACCTTCAGCGAATAGGGCAACCGGGTTAGGAATATTTGTAGCAGACAATGATGCAGGAGGTGACCATTGATACCTGATACCTCCTGTAGCTGTTAGTTGAAGTGGCTGATTAATAATGACGACAGTGTCTCTTCCTGCAAATGGAAATATTTTGGGAAGCATGGTCACCATTACTGTATCACGTGAAGGTTTGGGACATCCACTTACGGAATTGAATGTGGTCAGGATATAATTCGTTATATCCAATACCGGTGTGGCAACCGGGCTCAGTGAAGTCGGGTTATTTAATGTTGTTGCCGGCGACCATTGCCAGGAATTTCCATCAGTTAATCCATGCAATTGTGCACTTGTTCGATAGCAGATCATTGTATCAGCTCCGGCATTGGCAATTGGATAGGGGATGGTAGCTACCCTTATCGTCTTTGTGGCAGAACATCCTCCAATGATGGCTGTAACCTGGTAGAGAGTATTGGGGACTGGCGTAACTACAAAAGGATCTTTAACACCGGGTGTAAGCACCTGGGCAGCCGGTAGCCAATTGAATCGCAAGCCATCTGAATTAATACGTAACCGGATCGTATCTCCGCGGCAGATAGTGGTGTCATTCATCTGGTTTAGTGTCACAAAATTCACTACTCTAACCATTACAGAATCCCTGTTCCGGCATCCTTCCGTTTCAAGGTCCACATAATATTTGGTAGTTACCGGCGGAGCAACAGTAGGAGTTCCTGTTGCTGCATTGATCATATTAACCGGTGGAGACCATAAAAAATTACCTGTTCCTGATGCCTGCAATTGCACCCGGTCATTAATGCAAATGAGTGTATCCCTGAATCCAAGCGTAATGGGAGGCTTGTCGATTATGGTAGTTGTTTTGAATACCGTATCACGACAGCCATCTGTTGTTGTTACTATCAATCGAATATCTTTTAAACCCATGGTTGGGTAGGTATATACCGGATTCTGAATGCCCGCTACATCCGCTGTAGTTGTTAGTTCTCCGAAATCCCATTTCCAGGAATTGACTGCACCCGAAATAAGCGTTGTGCGATCATTGAAAGTTGTTGGTTTGGAAATGCAAATGCCCACCGGATCAAAATCAGGTACCAAACCGGGGAATACATATATCTCGCTATAGGCAGTATCAGAACATTGTGCGTTCTTATTTACGATCAGGCGGATGGAATATTTCCCATTAACTGGAAAAGTATAGTTGAAATTGAAATTGGCAGAAGTAAAAATGGAATTACCGCCTGGATCATAAACCTCCCAATCCTGAGAAACGATCAACGGGCTGATCGCAATATTGCTGATTGCTGCGGTTCTGGTATTTCCGCAGAGCATGTAATCCGGTTCCAGCATAGCGGCTGCAATATTGCAATCCGCAATATTGACCTGCAGGTCCTTTCGTTGAACGGCAATTACCTGGCCATTCCTGATTTCCTCGGCAGAAACAGTAACTACGTAAACACCGGAAGGTGGAGCAATACCCGTAATCAGGCCTGTGTTGGGATTTATTTTAACCTGTCCTCCAAGAGGCTTTGTTCCATCATAATCTCCGCCGCCATATGGAACTGCGGGAAAGGGAGGTGCGCCAGTTGGAGTTCCATTGGTACCTCCATTTGTACTTGCATACGCATCACTGAAAGAATAACGGATCTCATCTCCATCAGCATCACTGGCTGCAAAACTGTAGGAAAAATAGTTGCCTGCGCAAACCACTACCAGGTCGCTACCTGTAAATACAGCGCTGTTATTTTTGGGACCATCGGGCGCTACACCTGTGCCTGGAATATCACAGGTATAAGTTGCACCTACCTGGGCTCCATTGAGATTGGTTATTCCTCTGATCCTGTAATTAACCTGGCTGGCTAAAACATAACCACTTGCAGTAGCAGGCAAGATGACAGCGAAATTATAGTAGGCAATTTCATAACAGACGGCAGGAGGATTGCTGATACAGGGATCGAAATTGGTAATCTGGATCACTTCCCGCGTGCTGATAGGAGTGCTTATATCCTCGATGCGGTTTCCGGATCCTTTTTCAAATACGGAGATAACTGCAGGATCGGGGAACATTCGACCCGAATTACAACGCATGAACAATTTAAGTGTAACAGAATAAGTATAGGTGCCGCCGGCATTTGAAGTAACACTATAGAACATTTCACCACCCGTTATGTGATCGGCATTTGCAGCAATCGAAAGAATGCAACTAAGCAGTATTAAAAAAGCTCTTCTCATAACCCGCGATCAATCCGGTTTAGCGATCTGTATACTGCAGGGGTGGAACAGGTCAGATCAGGTATATGAATATAACATTATTTGACGGTTTTCCGGGGGCTGTGGATAGATGAACTAATCAGATCGGCCCATTTTATACAGGGGTTGCCAAAAGCCTTCTGATATGCGATGATCAATCGCCTCCGAATAAAGTGATAACCATGGCAAAGGAGGCTAAAACCCACCTCCTAATGCCTGAAAGGTTTAACAGGGCTTTTCACTTCCGGTGGCGGGGATATCGTATTTTTAACCATCAATAAAGTCTATGAGAATTGTATTTGCCCTTGTTTTTTTGCTCCCTTTAATGGCTCAGAGCCAGGATTGCAAACTGTCACGTGAAACTGATCCTTATACCAAGGAAACGAAGATATCTTCCGGATTTATCACCCTCCAGGGTGGAACTGTTACCATTGATGCCGATAGCCGGGAAGTGGATTTCTTCTTTGTAATCCAGGGAAAATGCTTTAATGATCAGTCAACCGTATTCGTATATTTTGAAGGGTCAAAAACGAAGGCAACTTACAGGACTTCCAATAGCATGAATTGTGATGGGTATTTCCACTTTACAGTTAAGAATGCTGTAACTACTCCTTTGCAGGTACAAAAGCTGGGCGACAATAAAGTAACCCAATTCATATTTACAGATGCTGATAAAAAGCAAGTGGTGGTAAGCCTGCTGCCTGATCAGCAGGATACTTTTAAAAATTCGGTGAATTGTGTGGTAAATGAATCCAAGAAACTGCTCAAATAAACTGGTTATTCCAGTGCCTCATTCAATACTTTCGCAAGACGTACTCCTCCTTTGAGCAATTGTTCATTCAGCATTTGCTGGAATTTGAAATTGTAATTATAGGACAGCTTTGATTCATTGGGAGCGCCATCATATATGATATCAGAAAGCTGGTGCGATTCATAGAACCAGTCGTCCAGCGACGAATTTTGCCATGCTTCCACCTGTTCCTTTCCGGCAATATCAAGAAGGTGGGCATATTCAGTATAGCTGTATTGCTGGTAATTGATTAAATAGGTGTCCCATACTGAATGAAGGTTTGTTTTTTCATTGAACCAGTATACTGTTATTTTATTTCCACCATCATCTTCGTCCCGTCCTACATGCAGCGGTTGATGCAGATCCCCGATCAAATGGACCAGGAATGCTAAAGCAATTCTGCGTTGCTCAATGGATTGCGACCTGTCTTTCAACTGGGCAATCATCGCTGGTATTTGAGTATATAATGTTTTGCCGGGGAGATTCCTGAGCGCTGTAAGGAAGCTGTCTCTTGAAGTATGTCCTGCCGCATCTACGTAATGCCAGGAAGAAGCATGCCGCCAGTTTGAATCGGATTTAAGAAAATCCGGCCAGTTGGCCCACCATGCAAGGGTTTCCCTGCCAATTAGTTTGCGCAATTCCTTTTTAGCCTTTTTGGATAAATGGTTTTCTGCAATTTCAGCTACTACGCGGTGGCCGGTAAGGCCCCAGCAAAATGCCAGCTGATAACAAAGCAGGAATAAACTGAGGAATAGTAAGCGGAGGGGTGAGCGCATGGTGAATGTTTAATGCTGACAAATTTAGGGTATTAGCCACAAGCTTCTACCTGCCGTTATCTGAAATTGGCAGACAGGGAATAACAAACCCTGTCATTGATCTTAAAGAACAGTCCCCCATTAATTTTTTGTAATGATTTTCCATCCTGGTTATCCAGCAGTCTCCCTTTACTATCATAGTTCCGGGGACGATCAAAGAATGCCAGGGTAAAATATTTTTCCTTGCGAAGGAAGGCCTTTAGTTTTTTATGTCTAATAGAAATGAATACAAGATATTTTGCCTGACCGTTCTCATAATAATCCAGATTGGTGATCCAGGTACAATGCAGTTGCTGCATATCACTCAATAAGGTGTTTATGCCGCGTACATTGAATTTGTATTTGGTTAGTGTATCTGTCAGTCGTTGTTCCCCAATATCGAAATTGTAAACATATTTGATGGAATCGGTAAGTATCTCAAACCCGATCTTTCGAAATGTTTTATCCTTTATGGCAACAGAGAAAGGATGTTCCTGGTATAGTTCCTTGTACCTGCGTTTGATGGATTGAAATAAAGAATCATTTTCCTGGTAATAAGTGTGTGTGAATTTTTTGGAATAGGAACAGGACCCCAGCCATAAGGCGGGTATCAAAAAGATTATATAGCAGAATCCAAATCTCATTTTTTCCTGAAATGACAAAAGGTAATACCGTAGACTATTTTATGTAAGAATTTTGCATCCAGTTGTTGAAGGGTTTTCCTGCCGTAATCCCAATACACGATATTGATGGTGCCATCTGCTGATTGAAATAGATCCATCAGCAAAACATAATGTGTAGGTATCCCCAGCCGGGTCACAATATGTTTCTTTTTATAAAGCAGGCGATTGTTAAGATACAGAAAGACAATATGGTCCTTCATTTTATCCTTTAGAAAAGTATATTCATCACTGATCCATGGACGGATCAGGTCTGAACCCCTCGCTCTTGTTTTGAGGTAGAATAGTTTTCTCAGCATTCTGTTGAACTTGGCAAAATTTGTAGAGGCCCATAGCGTATTTTCATCTCCTTTATGATAATGCCGGTTGAAGAAATTCAGGTAACCTTTAAAATAGCTGGCAAGGCAGAGAAACCACATTTGCCCGGCAGGACTAATATCCAAAGCTCCTTTATAACGCAATAGACCTGCTTCATTTCTGACTGCTTCACCAGGATGAAATTCAACCTTGCCCATCCTGGCTCTCCCGGTTTTATAGAGTGTTACCATGAATTTGGAAAAACCTAACGGATCATACTGTAACGGAATATAGGTGAGGGCAGAATAGGAACAGAAATTGGTAGCCTTACCTTCATAAAAATTCAGTGGCTTGATAGCAAAATGCCTGAGGTTTTGGAGAAAGAGATCGGGATCAACGTTTGGCCAAAGCTTATTTGGTTCCAGTTTCTTCACACTATCCAGGTATGCGATAGCTTCTCCTGAAGTTGAAAAATTCATGCTATCGCGAAATATGGGGTTTGCCCGGATTGACAGGGATGAACCCACAGTTCCCATGAACAATAGCATGAGGAAGAATAAATTCCGGTATGTATATCGTAAGGTCAAGAATGAAAATAGTTCGGATGGATTTGGAGGAAAGGCACTTATATTATATTAAATTATATGCCAAAATGCATTCCGTCCCAATCTAAACAAAAATCAAATTGGGTGGGCCTTCTTCTTACAAATTTGCTCCCTGGAATTTGGTGATATTTTTCATTCAACAAAATCCCGGGAGCCCCGTGGTCCCATTCTTTAAAGTGGAGTTATCGTAGAATTACCTTCTGAAGGTGAAAACATAAGTATGTAATCCGGAATGGATCTTTGCTTTGAAACGGTTTGTTCCGGTAAAATCAATTTCTTCAAAGTCTTCTGTTTTTACCTGCTGGTTGTTGAAATCTATAGCTACGATGTGAAGGCTGCGGACCTGGCGTTGGCTGCAATCCTGGTTGCCATTCTCATCTACGGTACAACCATTTGAAACCGTAGTTCTGCGCATGTCCCAGCTGCCTTCATAGATTTTTCCTGCAAGATCATCATAGGTCATCCTGCCTCCGCGGTCAAGTGTAAAATCGCCTTCAGTAAAGGCCAGGTTATTAAGACTGCCACCCAATCCCCTTCGATCAACATCAACCAGATGCCATTTGCCAACCAGTCTGTCCTCGTAACTTTTGAAAACATCCTTGCTGCAGGATGTTATAATTATTGAAGTAAATAGAAATAAGTAAAATTTTTTCATAGTTAGTTCTTTTTGCACCCCTAAGTTTGGAAATTTCTATTTACGAAGTTTAGCGTGTACTTGCTTTTAACCTAAAATTCTGATTTCCCTTTAACATTTAATTAGTAGCTGTTAGCCTTTAGCTATGAGCCGGTAATAATAACAATCGTGAGAAATTGACGAAGAATAGTCTGTACTGGCTAATAATTTCTCTTGGGAAACCCCTATTTATTGTAAGGGAAATATTCGTTGGCAGTAGTACAAATCAATGGGGATAATTGAGCAAAAAATCTATTTTTAATATGAAGGCAGAGCTGTTATTTTACCTCCTGAAGATATCCATGAAAACCCTTTAAATAATCCTGTACCAGGTGATTAGTACTATGAAAACCAAGACTTATTCTTTATCATCCGGCCGTCTCCATCCTGTCAAGACCCAGGATAGAGGAATTTCCCTTCAACTGCTGGTGAATCAGCTACTCGCTGCTTCCATGCCCACGGCCTTCCACAGCAAAACACTCGTTATTAATGAGGTTTCCCGGGCTATGGAGCTATCCAAAGACAGGGCAGGCATTGCTCCCGTTATCCGTGATCTGCTTTCAAAGGTTATTGTCAATGCAAAGAATGGACAGATCTTTATTTCAGCAGACCGTTTCAAGGACATAACCACGCTGTATGTGCAGGAGCGTAACAATTATAATGGTTATGCGCTGGGTTATAGTGTAAGAACACTTGAGCAGGAAGCGGCAGTACACGGTGCAAATATTTCCATCACCGGAGAACAGCAGCGGGTAGTGACTGTGTCAATCAGTTTTCCGAATAATGCGGAAGGAATGATCTGGGATTAACTATGAAATAGTTTGGTTAACATCCTTCTCTATGATTTGTGTGCTCCCATCCGGGAAGCCAATGATGGCCTTATTGCACATATCTACAAATAAACCAGTTTCAACAATTCCTGGAATAAGATGGAGATTGGTATTTAAATCTGCAGGGTCTTCTATTTTCTGAAAGCAGCAATCAAGAATAAAATGGCCATGGTCAGTAGCAAAAGGTTTTCCTTCTTTTTCACGGAGCTTTATTTCAATTCCAAATGAATTCTCAATTTTTGATTTGACCTGTTTCCAGCCATAAGGTATAACTTCAACAGGCAGTGGGAAATCTCCAAGGAAGGGCCGGTATTTTTTATTGTCAGCTATTACAACCATTTCCCGGGAAGACGCCGCTACCATTTTCTCCTGCAATAAATAACCACCTCCGCCTTTGATCAGTTGTAACCGATGATCGGTTTCGTCTGCGCCGTCAATTGTAAGATCAATAGATGAAACATCGTTTAGTTCTGTAAGTTCTATCCCTTCTTTGGCTGCCAGTATTTTTGTTTGAGAAGAAGTTGGAACGGATGTGCAAACAAGACCTTCCCGGAACTTTTTTGCAATAGCAGCTATAAAATAGGCAACTGTTGATCCCGATCCAATTCCCAGTACCATACCATCCTGAACAAGTTCAACAGCTTTTTCTGCAACAAGTTTCTTTATTTCTTCGGTAGATAACATCGGTAACAATAAGCAAAGATAAAAACATTATATAGTAACCGTCTCAAAAGCGAAAGAGTATGTTGATCATCACTTTAGTGAATGATCATCAACATACTCTTAGTATTAATTTACCAGTTAACTTTAATTGTCTTCTTCCCCCATTATAGTCCACGGAGTGGATTGCTTTTTTTCCTTTATGGCCCTGGCCAGTTCATCTGCATCCTTAATATCTTCCTTAAATTCAGGTTCTTCCTCAACGGCATCTTCTCCCACCTTAATGTTTTTGATATCCTCTTCCGTAATGATATCATTTTTATCATTCAGGTGTTGATGAACCCTGTCTTTCAGGGCCTTGGTTCTTTTGTTTTTGGTGACTCCTTTTTGTTTCATGACAGAGAGGTTTTCTTTTAATGGAGAAAATGTTGTGCCAAAGATACGGTATTGGAAATCAGACATTTTTAACATTATTTATAAGGCTTTGCCTGAGCCTATTGCAAAGGAATTGTGGGTAAAAAAATCCTCGAATCCCGGAATATCCAGTTTTTAAAGTTACCTGCCCGGGTTTCTTTGCTCAAACTTTAGAAGCACCTTTCTGTCATCCTTCAGCGTCAAAACGGATCCCTGTTGTTCAAATCGGTTGACCTGGTTCAAAAGAGACAGGAATGTTGTTTCAAAGGCCATATCCTGGCAGGCCATTTTGGTACTGATGATCTCCTGAAATTTTATGCGATTTTTCTTTTCCAGTACATATCCTCCGCTAATCCGGTTACACCCTGCGTTACCAGCCATTTTTTTGTCAGATGGCATAAATTCCAGGTAGGCATCCCTGCGAGTGCCACTTTGTTGAACAGGTACTTCCTTCATTTCCGTGAGAACCCAGCGCTGGTTGCTCCAATATGAGTCGGGCGACAGCTTTGGGGTGCAGGAGAAAAGAATTGTACATCCTGCCAGTAAACTAAAAATTAGCTTGTTCATGTTATACATTTTTATGTTGTATAAAAATGCAAAAATCAGGCTAGGGCAGCAGGCAGCTAAAAAGTCACTCAAAAAGCACTAATTTTAACCAGATTCCGTCACCTCCTCTGATCACAGTATGCCATCCTGAACCTATTTACAACCCCAATTCCGGAACTCAAGCTAAATGGTAATGACAAGATTCCACCTGTTAGTTTTATTTTTTATTGCTAACCTCTTTTATGCAAATGCTCAGGAAGGATGGCAGGCAGAAGTAATGCCTGGAGTAGCCGTTTATCGTGGCGATCTCTCACAAGGTCCTTTTTCCCTTAAATCAGTTGGTCCCGGTGTAAATGTCAATCTCAAATATGACAATGGAGATATGGTAGTTGTTCGTGCCGGTTTAGGATGGGGCATGGTAAAGGGAGATGATAATGATAGCAAAAAGGCAGATCTAAGATCAAGGAACCTCAGCTTTAAGACCATGTTATATGAGTTTAGCCTGGTTGCAGAGGTTAACCTTCTTGATCCGGAAGCTTATTATGCTTATCCTTATTTGATGACAGGAATCGGCCTGTTTCATTTTGATCCTTACGCATACGATAAGAATAACAAAAAAGTACGTCTTCAGCCATTGAGTACGGAAGGGCAGGGTTTACCTGAATACCCTGGGAGAAAGAAATATGCATTAACGCAAGCCTATATTCCTTTTGGTGGTGGTTGGAAATATAATGTGAAGGGACAGTATATGATAAGCTTTGAGCTGGCTGTACGCTATCTTTTCACAGACTACCTTGATGATGTAAGCAAAACCTATATCAGTAAATCTGTTTTATTGAACCGCAAGGGGCAGACAGCAGTAGATATGGCTTTTCGTCAAAGTCCTTCACCCAATGAAGGAGATGTTAGAGGTAATCCTGATTCAAAGGATTTCTATATTATGAGCGGTATTAAACTCACCTGGTTTCTGAATAAAAAGAAAACTCCTTAATTATTGCAGAGCTTTTTTCAATTTCTCCAATAAGGCAGGTATCTTGACCTTTGGATCGCCTGCTCCCAATGTTTCAATTGGCAGATAGCCTTTATAACCAGAAGCCTTGATTATTTTCATCAGTCTTTCCAGGTCTGTATCAACTTCTTTTCCATTCAGCCAGATCTTTTCTTTCACCTGCCAGTTAACAGCATAGGGGATAGCCTTTTCAATTTCTGCATAAGCATCATACTGGCGAAAACTTCCGGTATCCAATATCAGTCCAAACCATTCTGAATTGATGGCCTTGATGATCTTTATTACCTGGTCAGCCGTCAAAATAAAATCATTGTGATTTTGTATTCCGGTTATCACGCCACGTTGTTTGCCATAATCAACACAGGTCTGGATATCCTTCAGCATCCATTCAGTTACCTGTTCAGGAGGGATTCCCTCATTTTTCTGGGTGCCTGCAAATATTCGGATCACAGGAGCACCTATCTTAACGGCAACATCTATCCAGTTCTTTACCAGCGTTATTTCCAGCTCCCTTTTGCTTTTATCAGCAATCGTAAAATCATTCCTGACGCCTGTTCCACTGATTTCAATTCCGAGCGAGAATGCTTTCCGCTTAATGGCAAAAAGGTAATCATCTGGTGGCACTTGTGGATACCCTTTGAAATAATAACCGGTTATATCTACAGCATCAAAACCTGCGTTGGCACAAAAATCCAACATATCAAATATCGTCATCTCTCCCTTTGTCAAAGGATCATTAAATGAATAAGCATTCAGACTGGTTTTTAGACGGTCTGCGGAAGTACTGAAAGGAGAAGAAGGCCGGGAAAGGTCAATTCCAATTTGGGTAATTAAAGGAATGCCAGCAAGCGTGGAAAGAAATTTTCTTCGATGTAATTGGTTAGACATACTATCCGGATTAGTTGAATAATTGCGACAACCCATAAACTCCCACAGCAAAAATGGTCAATACACTCAATGTAAATGCAATTGTATATAATAGCCCTGATGGAAGGATTTTTTTTCGTGAATTCCTGAATATAATAGCTGCATACACTACCAGGAAGAGAAGAACTGATCCTACTATACCCCCGGATATGATCATAACAACGGGCAGTCTAATAAAAAAATATAATAGTGCCCATAATACCGGAAGCAGGCAGGCTAACCATCGGATAAGTTTGTTTCTTTCAGACGGGTTGAAGAAATTAATCCAGCCCATTTGGCCGCCTATATCAGCATACAACCGGGTAAAGGCGGCGAGTGCTGCAAATACGCTGGAGAATAATACAAAGAATGCTCCAATCAGGTAAACCATCTTCACTCCCGGGCCAAGTGATTGGGTATAGATAAGTGCAAGCGTTTCAATCACACCATCCCCATTGGGAATATTTGTTCTTCCATGAAGGATGGCTGCGCCAAGTAGGTAAAATGCAGCAGTTACTAAAGTGTAAATGATCATTGCGGCTGTGGCATCCAGGTACATTACACGGATCCAGCCCTGCGCTCTTTTTTTCCATTCAGGACTGTCATCACGTGGACCAGTATAGGCAGCATACCCTTTTTCCAGGCACCAGTAGTTATAGGCAATGATCTCATCAGCGCCAACTCCTGTTATCCCAAATGCACCGAAGGCTACGGCAAGGTATTCTACAGGCATTTTAAATTGAAAACCCTCTTGAAGGTTAGCCAATGAAATGCTGAATTCTGTAAAACGTAATGCAATTACTGCTGTAATGGTTGTGATGGTAAATACAGCGATCATGAACAGGGATATTTTTTCTACTATCTTATAAATGCCGGAAGCAATCAATGCTGCAGCAAGAATAACACAGAAGATCAGCCAAACATATAATGGCAGAAAAGGAAAAAGCATGGCCAGCACAACAGCTGAACCTCCAATCATTCCTCCTAACTGAATTGCTTTAAAAGCAGAGATGAAAAGTACCGCCCAAACAGCCCAGCCGGCTTTTCCAATATGTGGGCCGGGTAACTTGTTGAAAGAGGTCATTACGGTGCGCCCTGTGAGGATTGCCTGCTTTCCAAATTCCAGTTGTACAGCTACTTTGATCAGGCAGCTGACAATGATTACCCAGAAAGCAACAAAGCCCGCCTTTGCCCCTAAAATAGTAGTTGCTATCAACTCACCGGAACCTACAATGGATGCTGATAAAATAAACCCTGGCCCAAGAAATTTCAATTTCTGGAAGAAACGGGTTGGCGGCTCCCGGACAGTGGCAGCAGTTATAATGTAGTTGTCGGCGGACATTTATTGTGACTAGATCACTTTCATTACTGCCCGGAAATAGCCAACAGATTCGGCTAATCCTGCCAGTGGAGCGTCACCATCCTTTTCATACTCAAAGGAAACATAACCGGCATAATTGGCTTTGCGCAATGCCTTCACAACTTTTGGAATATCAATTATACCATGTCCCATTTCAACCGGTACTCCGTCACCTGTATTCTTGTTCACATCCTTCATATGGATATCATACAGGCGGTCTTTGAATTTGACGATCATTTCGGCCGGGTCTTGTGCAATACGCTGAACGTGGCCTACGTCAATGCATAATCCAATACGTTTGTCCAGGTCCTTTACCTTGTCATAAACATCAATTGGGCTATGGTAAAGGCTGTCACCAGGACCATGGTTATGAATGGCCAACATGATATTGTATTGTTTGACCTGTTCATTAACAAGCGGCAGAAATTCATGGTTGGGAGCTCCAACGATCATTTTAATTCCGGCGTTAGACGCATACTGAAAGGCATCAGTAACATCCTTGGCTGATTTCATATAGATCACACCGGCTCCATAGGGATCTATGCCCGCTGCTTTTGCCTTTTCCATGATTTTCTTCAAATCATCGGGGCTGCTGTTGAGGGGCATGTGCATGTCTTTGATAGAAATCCCTTTAAGGTCTAATTGCTTTGCCCATTTCAGGGTATCATCAATATTAAACTTGCGGAAAGTATAAGAGGCAAGGCCCAGTTTGAACTTATCTTCTTTCTTTTCCTTTTTGGGAGATGCTGCGGAAAGGTTATTAATTGCGCCAAGTCCGGCCAAACCTGAAATACCAACACCTGTTAACCGGAGGAATTCGTTTCTATTCATATGACAATGTGTTTTTTGAACCAGAACCTAAGATAACTATTTTGAAGTATTACAAATGTATCCTATTGAACTATTCTTATCTTTAAAAACTAACGAAAACGTTTCCGGTATGAAAAAGCTGTTATTATCCTTTGTTTTTTTTGCATTTATGCCCGTTTATTTATTGGCTCAGGCAGGAAAGGTATACGATAATCTTTCTTTGCCCAGTAAGATCCTGAAAATGGAGAGAAAATATGCCATATATCTTCCACCTGACTATGAGACTTCGGAACGCAGTTATCCTGTTTTGTATTTATTGCATGGGGGCGGGGATGATCAGACCGGCTGGGTGCAGTTTGGGGAGGTGATGAGTATAACCGACAAAGCCATTAAAGAAGGCAGGGCTACGCCAATGGTAATTATCATGCCCGACGCGAATACAGGACCACAGCGCGGATTTTCCAATAATGCCACGGGAACATGGCGTTATGAAGATTTCTTTTTTGAAGAGCTAATGCCCTATGTTGAAAAGAAATACAGGATCAAAGCTGAGAAAAGATACCGGGCCATTTCAGGACTGAGTATGGGAGGTGATGGAACGTTTACCTATGCCCTTCATCATCCGGAATTATTTCAATCTGCATGCCCATTGAGTGCCGGTACAGGACCATCTTCCCTTGAAGAAACCAGGGCCCGTCTCAGGAATAATAATCCAGGTCTCCAGGATTCCCTCATTGAAAAGTTCTATAAACGTCAGAGTGTATTGTATATGCTGAATAATTGGCCGGATAGTTTGAAAAAAACTGTAAGATGGTATATTGATGTGGGAGATGATGATTTCCTGTATGAAGGAAACTCACTGGCGCATATTGCCATGCGTAAAAGAGAGATCCCACATGAATTCCGGACGAGGGATGGTGCCCATAACTGGACATACTGGCGGGAATCTCTTCCTGAAGTGCTTTGGTTTATCAGTCAGGCATTTCATCAATATTAAAAAAGAAAGAGTTTAAGGAGCGAAGTAGGAGCTCCTTAAACTCTTATACCCATGCAACCATTGCAATTACTCCTCATCATGATTCAGCTCACCATTCACTTTTACTTCGGCGAGCCTGTCATCTACGGGTTGGTCATTTGATTTGGTTACCTCTTTTTCGTCCACTATACTATTTTGTTCCACCAGGAATTTCATCATTGATTTCCTGTGGGAGATTACTTCCTGTTTGGTCAAAGTGGTTACACTACCCTTGCCTTCAAAAAAGTAGTGGGTACCAATAAACTTCTTAACGTGTAAACGGGTTTCCAGTGGCAGAAAATACTGCAATTTCCAGAAGTCACGGCTACCTGATTTTTTGATAGCTTTCATTACGTTACCAGGACCCGTATTATAAGCAGCAATTACCAGCAGCCAGTCGCCGAATATATCATAAAGGTCATTCAGGTAACGGGCAGCAGCCACCGTACTCTTGTACAAATGGGTACGCTCATCATATTTGCTGGTAACCTTCAGTGATAATAAACGGGCTGTAGGCGCCATTAACTGCCATGTACCAACCGCACCAACATGTGAGCGGGCATGGGTATTAAGTTCAGATTCAATTACGGCCAGGTATTTCAACTCTGTAGGTAACTGGTATTTGGTAAATACCTGGTTGATAATACGGAATGCATTTGCGCTTTTCGCTTTGATCTCTTCCAGGGTTTCCTCGTTTTCTTCAATGTAATCCTGCACAAATTTCTCCGCCTTCTTATTCATTTTAATTGCGGGAGCCAGGGACATGTCAGGCAAACCATAGAACTGTAACATCACAGAATCAAATCTGAGTTGTTCAGTAACGGGGGATTGGTTCAGGCTGTCAGAAGGAGGCTGGTTGCCACCTGCTTTTCCTACGTTTACCATCAATAACATTGCATTGATGATAAGGGCTGTTCTCACTTGTTTTCTGTTCAACATTGTTTTCAGTTTGGGTATAAACAATGCCGACCCTAAGGGTTTGGATTGATCTAGTCACATAGGAAATAATTGGGAGGTATTTGATAGGATTGGTGGTAATTCGGAACTGCAGTTGTGCCGGGGGGTACGGTCTATTAGGCTTTTCAATATCCCGGTAGCAGTTGTTCTTTGTCATCAGAACCAGAGCAAAAATACCCCGAATAACCCTCGCATCCTAGTTTTTACACTATGGGGAATATACGTGGCATTCGTAGATTGATGAGAATCATGTTGCTGCCTTTCAAAATAATTTCATGAAAATTAGTCAGGGATTTTTTGTCAGTTGGCACCCTTAAGCAATCCTCAAATATCAATGAGTTATAGAGGGGGAAATGGTAAAATAACGGTGTTTTTAAGTGCAACAAAACAGGGTTTTGAAGTTTTCTTTTGTGTTATGGGAAATAAGTTTATCGCCTTACCCCGACTATAAAATTCTGTTTGTAGTAATAATAGAGGTGTTACCTCAATTTATACAAAAACCTTCCTTTGCCTGATAAGCAATTAAATATTGTTGATTAAAACGCAATTTGTTTCGTCAGTAATATTCGTGTTTCTGTCATGAATTAACCTGCATCCGCCATATAAATATGGTCATTATATTTTTCGGATTTAAATTAACCAGGAATTTGTAAAACTGTTGATGAGGAATATTGGAGCATTATTAAAAGAAATAAATCAGCCTAATGCTATCCAAACTTATAATTCTGGTGATCTCTCTGATTTATACGAATTGTTGTTTATCCCAGAATAACCTGCCTGTAATAAAAGCATCCTCCCGGAACGTTGACATCCGTGATGGGTCTCATTTTAAGAAGAGTTATTGGTATATCATGCCGGAAAAAAAGCCGGATTATTACTTTACGGAAATACCTCACAGACGTCACACGGTAGTTTTTATTACGGATGTAGATTCAATTTCCTTTCAGATAGAATATGATAGGGAATACGAGTTTATTGTATTGCTGAATAACAAGGATAGTTGCTATACCAGAATAGTTGCGCGGGAAAGAAATTTAATCGGGTACAATACCGGTCTCTCCACTAATGGTAGAGACACCATACCGTTTACCATTGGCAATAACAGTAAGATATATTTGAAAGGCAGCATTAACAACTCAGGCTCCCTGGATATACAGTTTGACCTTGGCTCGGGTGGGTGTATACTCAAAAAATCTTCCGTTAAAAAAGTGAATATGGTTTTTGATGACTCAGTCACTTTAACAAATTCTGATGGAACTAATTTAGTGCCGTTAAGCAGGAACAATATCCTTCAAATCGCAAATCTTGCGTGGGATAGTGTGGAATTCGCAGTAGCTAATAATATGACCCGCCGCGAGGATATGATTATAGGAAATATATTGTTTTTAAATAAAATAGTTGAGATCAATTATGATAAGAAAATTATGATTATTCACGATAGCATTCCTCCTGGTATTACAGACGGTTATTCCGGACATGATCTCATCCTTGATGGCGGGGTTGTACCTTATATAGAAGCCAGCCTGTCATTTCGATCAAAGACAAAGAGAGGATGGTTCCTTTTTGATACTGGCGCTTATACTTCCATTTTAAATAGCAATGACATTCCTGCTTCTAATAAAATGATTCACGAAGCAGGAAAAATGATGGGTATGGGCAGCAAAACCAATGCGCCAGGACTGGCTATAGGAAAGTATGGGTTTACTGATTTTAACTATACTACACAGAAACAGGACAGGAGTGATATGGTAGGGATTCTTGGCAATGATATCCTGAAACGGTTCAATATTATTCTTGACAATAGAAACGGGCAGATATACCTAAAGCCAAATTCCCTGGCCGGCGAAACTTACAGCAATCCGGAATATTATTTAGTAAGAATTGTTGCAATCTTTCTGACCATAATGCTAACTCTTGCCTTATATATGAGGTACAGAAAAGGAAGAAAATTGTATAAGTCTTCCCCCTGTCCGGCATCTTTCCAGCACAGTGGGATCCGAAGCTTGGAATTCACGTGACTTGAAGTCGCGGC